>ERZ856578.193-NODE-193-length-124137-cov-10.861365_pt1 | contig 124137 bp, 101 predicted proteins | sample MGYA00514384_ERZ856578 | MGnify/ENA primary metagenome ERZ856578 (study PRJEB29103, sample SAMN06111958) | human gut metagenome | biome: human gut; feature: ankylosing spondylitis patient; material: healthy_person | host: Homo sapiens | place: China:Hangzhou... | reverse complement strand
TACGTAACCGATTTAATGAAATAATAAAAAGAGAGGAGACAGAATATGCAAGTTATTTTGAAAGAAGATGTAATCAACTTAGGTTACAAAGACGATATCGTAACAGTAAAAGACGGTTACGGACGTAACTTTCTAATCCCCCAGGGTAAGGCAGTTATCGCTTCTGAGTCTGCAAAGAAAGTATTGGCTGAAAACATGAGACAACGTGCTCACAAATTGGCTAAGATCAAAGAAGATGCTCAGGCATTGGCTGCAAAGTTGGAAGGTGTTTCACTGACTATCGGTGCAAAGACCAGCTCAACAGGTACAATCTTTGGTTCTGTAACAAATATCCAGGTTGCTGAAGCTTTGGCAAAAGCTGGTCACGAAGTAGAACGTAAGATTATCTATATCAAAGAAGCTGTTAAAGAAGTTGGTAGCTACAAGGCTATCCTTAAACTTCACAAAGAAGTTTCTGTTGAAATTCCTTTCGAAGTGGTTTCTGAATAATTCAGTAACACAAGATAAAGTAAGAAAGCGAATCCTTTGGGGTTCGCTTTTTTTTGTTTTATGAACTATTAATCAGTAAAAAAACACTACATTTGCCCCAAATTTGCAATAAAACTTTAAGGTGGCAAAAATATCTTTTCTATATATAAATCTGCTGATAGCCTTGTTTCTGACTCTGCCTGTAGTTCAGGCCAGGGAGAAGACATTTACTGTTGTGATCGATGCCGGTCATGGTGGTAAAGACCCGGGCGCACGTGGTACTGTTATCGATGAAAAGGTGATCAATCTGTCTGTGGCTTTAAAGCTGGGAGATAAAATCTCGGCCAATCATGACGATGTAAAAGTTATCTATACCCGTAAAACGGATCGTTTTATCGAGTTGGATGAACGTGCTAATATTGCGAATAGGAATAAAGCTGATTTGTTTATATCGATACATACTAATTCCGTAAAAAAAGGAAGTACAGCTCGTGGTACGGAAACTTATACATTAGGTTTGGCCCGTACCGATGAAAACCTGGCTGTAGCTATGCGTGAGAACTCCGCTATTCTTCTGGAAGATAATTATCTTCAGAAATATGAAGGGTTCGACCCGAATTCCTCTGAGTCGTATATTATCTTCGAGTTTATGCAGAACAAGCATATGGAGCAAAGTATCAGCTTGGCTTCAGAGATACAGAAGTGTTTTACATCGGCCAACCGTGGCGACAGAGGTGTAAGGCAGGCCGGTTTCTTGGTATTGAGGAAAACAAGTATGCCGAGTGTCCTGGTCGAATTAGGGTATATCTCCAACCGGGAAGAAGAGCGCTTTATGAAATCGTCCGACGGGCAGAATAAACTGGCAAATGCGCTCAGTGATGCTTTTACCAAATATAAAAAGGAATACGACAGGAAACAGGGAGGAGTTTCTGCGGGAGCTAATACCCGGGTTGCTTCATCGCAGACACGCAGTGTCCCGGAAGTAAGCAGTGAACCGGAAACGCAGGATAACCTCTCCGATGCTCCGGTCGGTAGTGAGGAGTATATTCTTAACAGGAAAAAGAATACCTCAACCTCTTCGCAAAGAAAGCAATCGCAGCCTGCGGCATCGACTAAAGGAAAGTCGGATACGACAGGTAAAATAATCTATAAAGTGCAAATTCTTACGTCCGATAAAAAACTTTCTCCGGGGGCTAAAGTGTTTAAAGGATATAAGAATGTGAACTTCTTTGTAGAAAAAGGAATTTATAAATATACTTATGGCGAAACAACGGATTTTGATTCTATCAGAAAGTTGCGTCGACAGGTGGCTAAGGACTTTAAAGATGCGTTTATCGTAGCATTTAAAGATGACAAAAAGGTGAAATATTAAATAGAGAAACATATAATTTAAAGGAATGAAAAGTATACTGACCAAAGAGGCAAAGATCGGACTTGTAAGTATTATCAGTCTGGCATTGCTGTATTTCGGGATTAATTATCTGAAAGGGATAAATTTATTTAAACCGGTAAATCATTATTTCGTTACATTTCATAATGTAAAAGATGTGACTGTCTCCAGTCCTGTTTATATTGATGGTTTTAAAGTTGGATTGGTTAGGAGTATTGTCTATGATTATGAAAATACGGATAAAATAACGGTGGAGATCAGCCTGGATGATGAGATGAAACTGACATCCGGCAGTTATATTACGATTATTAAGACATTGCTGAGTGGAGGTGAGCTTCATATACATCTGAATAAATATGTAAAAGATTACCTGAAGCCCGGGGCAACCCTTGAAGGACGAATGGAAGAAGATATGATGCAGGCGGTGCAGGAGAAGATCTTGCCCGGTGTGGCAGAGCTTCTACCAAAGATCGATTCGATCCTGGGAGGCCTGCAAACGCTGATTACCCATCCGGCCATTGCTCAGTCGTTGGATCATATTGAAAAGACAACGGGTAATCTGGAGGTATCTACCCGTCAGTTGAATACGCTCCTGAGTAAAGAGGTTCCGGGTATTGTTTCTGATCTGAAAGTGATAACAGGAAATTTTACTGAAGTAAGTTCCGGTTTGAAGGAGTTGGATCTGGCAACAACAGTAAATTCGATAAATGCTACTTTGGCTAACCTTCAGCTTACTACAGACAAGCTGAATAAGAAGGATAATAGTCTGGGCTTATTGTTGAATGACAGGAGTTTATATGATAATTTGGATAGTACGATGGTGAATGCATCCAATTTGTTGATAGACCTGAAGAAGAACCCGAAAAGATATGTTCATTTTTCTGTTTTTTAACTGAAAGGAATATTAAAACATCTAATGTTATTTAGAATTATTCCAATTAAAGAAAAAAATATACAACCCTGATTTCAGACTTGCTTAAGGCCTTTAGATAGAGGAGGATAACCTATTCTTGAGGTCTTTTTGCATGAGAAAGAGGAACGTAGTGTGGATAGCAAAAGTGTCCCAAAATAAAGGGCTCTTGATCGGAGTTGTGGATAAGTGCTTGCTAGTCAGGTGTGTTTTCATAACTGTCTGACACTAAATGGGATATTAAACATTCAAAAGAACCAAATAATTCGGAGCTTTTTTTTTCCGAATTAATTTCTAAACTTTGTAGTCGAAAAGAAATATAAAAGCTATAGTTGGGAGAGTAATAAATCATGCAGACTGAATATCAGACATTGTGGAATAAATGCCTCGCTGTTATAAAAGACATCGTGCCGGAGGCCGCTTTTAACACATGGTTCATGCCGATCATACCTCTATCGTATGAGGATAATAAATTTACGATTCAGGTACCGAGCCAGTTCTTTTACGAATATCTTGAAGAGAAATACGTAAATGTACTGAAGGTTACATTATATCGTGTTATCGGTCAGGGGACAATTCTTAACTACCGTGTTATGGTAGATAAGACGACTGGCGGTACAGTAGATTATCCGGCAGAGAATGGTTCAGTAGCAGTAAAGAAGATAACTCCCAAAGATGCAAACAAGGCTCCTAATCCATTTGTACAGACTGCACCTCAGGATTTAGATCCTCAGTTGAATCCCAAATATAACTTTGAGAACTATTTTGAAGGAACCAGTAATAAGTTGGTGCGTACTGCGGGTGAAGCCGTTGCCCAGAATCCCGGAAAGACAACATTTAATCCTTTATTCATATTCGGCCCTTCGGGAGTAGGCAAAACACACTTGTGTCATGCAATTGGTACCCGTATCCGTGAGCTTCATCCGGAAAAGAAGGTATTGTATGTTTCGTCTCATCTTTTCCGCGTACAGTTTACTGATGCGATCCGTAAAAATACAACGAATGACTTCCTGAACTTTTATCAGAATATCGATGTCCTGTTGCTGGATGATATCCAGGAATTGATCGGTATGGATAAAACTCAGAATACATTCTTCCATATATTCAACCATCTTCACCAATTAGGAAAACAGTTGATCCTTACATCCGATAAGGCTCCTGTCGACTTACAGGGGATGGAAGAACGTTTGATCACTCGTTTGAAATGGGGGTTGACTGCTGAGTTGAGCCGTCCGGATCTCGACCTGCGGAAGAAGATCCTTAAGAATAAGATCAATCATGACGGAATTGTTATTCCGGATGAAGTATTCAACTTTATTGCAAATAATGTAACAGAAAATGTTCGCGACCTGGAAGGTATTCTCGTATCCCTGATGGCGAATGCTGTTATCAATAATAAGGAAATAGACCTGCCTTTGACTAAACGTGTGGTTAGCCAGGCTGTTCGTCTTGAAAAGAAGCAACTGTCCGTTCAGATGATTCAGGAAATTGTATGTAATTACTTCAATCTCGATCAGGCGGTTATTCAGACGCGTTCCAGAAAGCGTGAAATTGTGCAGGCTCGTCAGATAACGATGTATCTTGCAAAAAAGTATACCGACTGTTCATTCTCCCATATCGGAAAGATTGTCGGAAAGAAAGATCATGCCACCGTTTTGCATGCCTGTAAAACGATCAAAGACCAGATGGAAACAAGCAAGTCTTTCCGTTCGTCTGTCGAAGAAATCGAAGTTAAGCTGAAGGGCTGAAAAAGCCTTAAAATATAGTAGAAAAGGATGCCATTTTATGTGGTGTCCTTTTCTGTTTTGGGAAACCATGAAATGTAAGAGGTTTTTATTTTGGAAAACTTTTTATGTGGCTTCGAAAGTTAATATGTTGATTTTCATAGGTGGTGTATTTTGAAACGGAAAACTTTCTATTATTTCCGATTTTAGTTGTTGAATAATTTGGCTAATAAATAAAGTATTCTTAAACTTGCACTATTATTAAATACAGTAATTATCGTGAACCATAAAACTTACACATTCGATGAAGCATTTAAGGCTTCACTGGACTACTTTACAGGCGACGAGCTTGCCGCTAAAGTATGGGTAAACAAGTATGCTTTGAAGGATGCATTCGGGAACATTTATGAGGAATCCCCTAATGATATGCATCGTCGGTTGGCAAGTGAAATTGCCCGTGTAGAGAAAAAGTATCCTAATCCGTTATCGGAACAGGAGCTTTTCGACCTATTTGATCATTTCCGCTATATCGTTCCGCAAGGAAGTCCGATGACGGGAATTGGCAATGACTACCAGATTGCCTCACTCTCTAATTGTTTTGTGATAGGGTTAGATGGAGAAGCCGATTCCTATGGCGCAATTATTCGGATCGATGAAGAACAGGTTCAGTTGATGAAACGTCGTGGAGGTGTAGGACATGATTTATCTCATATCCGCCCGAAAGGATCTCCCGTAAAGAATTCGGCTCTTACTTCAACCGGACTGGTGCCGTTCATGGAACGTTACTCTAATTCTACCCGTGAGGTAGCACAGGATGGACGTCGTGGGGCGTTAATGTTGAGTGTGTCGATCAAGCATCCGGATTCTGAATCCTTTATCGATGCAAAGATGACAGAAGGAAAAGTAACCGGTGCAAACGTGTCGGTGAAGATTGATGACGACTTTATGAACTCCGTAGTGAACGGTACTTCATATAAACAACAATATCCGATCGATTCGCAGGAACCTACTACGGTAAAAGAAATAGACGCTCCGGCTTTGTGGAAGAAGATCATTCACAATGCCTGGAAATCAGCCGAACCGGGCGTTCTGTTCTGGGATACTATTTTGCGTGAATCAGTTCCCGATTCGTATGCAGACCTGGGTTTCCGTACGGTTTCTACCAATCCTTGCGGTGAGATACCTCTTTGTCCGTATGATAGCTGTCGTTTGCTGGCTATTAATCTTTATTCATACGTGGTGAATCCGTTTACAAAGGATGCTTATTTTGATTTTGACCTGTTCAGAAAGCATGTAGCACTGGCACAGCGTATCATGGATGATATTATTGATCTTGAATCTGAAAAGATAGAAAAGATCCTCGAAAAAATAGACTCTGACCCTGAATCGATGGAAGTGAAGGAAACTGAACGTCATTTGTGGGAAAAGATACAGAAGAAAACATTGCAGGGACGTCGTACTGGTGTAGGTATCACGGCAGAAGGAGATATGATCGCTGCTTTAGGTCTGCGTTACGGTACGGAAGAAGCCACCGAATGTGCTGAAGAAATTCAGAAAACATTGGCGTTGGAAGCTTACCGTTCTTCTGTAATGATGGCTAAGGAACGCGGTGCTTTTGAAATTTACGATTCAAAACGTGAAGAAAAGAACCCGTTCATCAACCGTCTGCGTGAAGCTGATCCGGGACTATATGAAGAAATGTTGAAATACGGACGTCGCAACATTGCCTGTCTGACGATTGCACCTACAGGTACAACCAGTTTGATGACACAAACGACTTCCGGTATCGAACCGGTCTTCCTTCCGGTGTACAGACGTCGCCGTAAAGTAAACCCGAATGATGCTGATGCACGTGTCGACTTTGTTGACGAAACAGGCGATGCATTCGAGGAATATGTAGTATTCCACCATAAGTTCGTAACCTGGATGCAGGCTAACGGATATTCCGTTATCAAGAAATATACGCAGGAAGAGATTGACGAGTTGGTTGCTAAATCTCCGTATTATAAAGCGACCTCCAACGATGTGGACTGGTTGCAGAAAGTACGTATGCAGGGACGTATCCAGAAATGGGTAGACCATTCTATCAGCGTAACCATCAACCTGCCGGCTGATGTGTCGGAGGATCTGGTCGATTCTCTGTATGTGGAAGCATGGAAGTGCGGATGTAAAGGTTGTACCGTTTATCGTGACGGTTCGCGTTCAGGTGTATTGTTGTCGACTGAGAAGAAGGGCAAGAAAGACGATTGCAATTGCATGGAACCGCCTGTTATCGTAGCTACCCGTCCGCGTGAACTGGAAGCTGATGTTGTTAAATTCCAGAACAATCGCGAAAAATGGATTGCCTTTGTCGGCTTGCTGAATGGCCGTCCTTATGAGATCTTTACCGGTCTTGCAGATGACGACGAAGGTATCATGCTTCCGAAGAATGTATCGAAAGGATCGATCATCAAGAGCTATGATGAAGATGGACAGAAACATTATGACTTCCAGTTCAAGAATAAACGTGGTTACAAGATGACCATCGAAGGATTGGACGGTAAGTTCGACCCCGAATTCTGGAACTATGCAAAACTGATCTCCGGCGTGCTGCGTTATGGTATGCCTATTGATCAGGTTATCAAGCTGGTTCAGGGAATGGAACTGAACAACGAGTCTATCAATACCTGGAAGAACGGTGTGGAACGTGCATTGAAAAAGTACCTGCCGAACGGTACGGAACTGAAAGGACAGAAATGTCCGAACTGTGGACAGGAAACTCTTATCTATCAGGAAGGATGTTTGATTTGCACAAACTGCGGAGCATCAAAGTGTGGATAAGTGTAGTATAACAAATATTTTTAATGAATGCGGAGAGAAATTTCCGCATTTTTTATATCTTCGTGGCTGGAACTAAATTTGATACACATGAAAGTCACCTTTAATATAAACTTCCATACCGTTTGGGGGCAGAAGTTATGTGTAGTAGGATCTATTCCGGAGCTTGGCTCATGGGAGCCCGCTTTGGCTAAAGAAATGAACTACAAAGGGGATGGAAACTGGCAGCTTGAGCTGGATCTGGAACTTACATCGCCTCAACAGACTATAGAATATCGTTACTTTTTAAGTATAAATGACAAGCAGGTATTTGAAGAATGGGAGAAAAACCATCAGATAGTATTTGAAGGACATGCCAATCATTATACCTTGTATGACTACTGGCAGATACGTCCGGCTAATCTGGCTTTCTACTCTTCAGCTTTCACGAAAAGCCTGTTTGCTCATCCCTGTAACACCTATGAACGGGTGGTCAAAAGCGGGAAGAGGCTGACGATTAAGATATCGGCTCCCCGGGTGGAAAAGAATCAAAGCGTTGCCATCACCGGTAATCAGGAGTGTCTGGGAAACTGGCATCCTGACAAAGCGCTGATCCTCAGTTGCGACACCTTCCCTGACTGGCATATCGACCTGGATGCAAATGATATAGTCTATCCGTTGGAATACAAATTCCTGGTCTACGATAACGACAAACATCAGCCGTTATACTGGGAAGAAGATGAAAACAGAAAGCTCGAACTTCCCCCGCAGGATTTTGGAGAAACAGTTACTGTATCCGGACTCTATTTCCGCGACAACCTTCCTTTATGGAGATGTGCGGGAACCGTAATACCGGTATTCTCTCTCCGCTCCGAGCAAGGGTTCGGGGTAGGTGATCTTGGCGATCTCCGTATGCTGGTCGACTGGGCAAAGAAAACCCGCCAGCGTATCATACAAGTCTTGCCTATGAATGATACGACGATGAGCCATACGAAAGGAGACTCTTATCCATACAGTGCCATTTCTATTTATGCACTCCATCCGATGTATATCAGCTTGCCGTTGATGGGAGAGCTGAAAGATGCGGGAAGGACTGCCTTTTACAAGGCAAAGCAGGAAGAGTTGAATGCGAAAGATGCTGTCGACTACGAGGAAGCGGTAAAATATAAACTGGCTTATTGCCGGGAATTTTTCAGCCAGGAAGGTTCCGCTATCCTGTCCAGTCCGGAATATCAGGAGTTCTTTGCTCAAAGCCAGTCCTGGTTAGTCCCTTATGCCGCTTACAGCTATCTTCGTGATAAATATAAAACATCCGACTTTACCTGTTGGGGAAATAATGCGACCTATAATAAATCGCAGATACGTGAACTATGTTCGGAAGACAACGGAGCTTATCCGGAAATATCTTTCTATTATTTCCTGCAGTATATCCTGCATACACAATTCAAGTCAGTATCCGACTATGCACGTAAGAATGGCATTGTCCTGAAAGGTGATCTCCCGATCGGTGTGAACCGCACCAGTATTGATGCCTGGATAGAACCGCAATACTTCAATATGAACGGTCAGGCAGGAGCTCCCCCCGATGATTTCTCGGTGAACGGTCAGAACTGGATGTTCCCGACCTACAACTGGGAGGTGATGGAGAAAGATAATTACTCCTGGTGGAAGAGGCGTTTCCGCAAGATGAGCGATTACTTCGATAGTTTCCGTATCGACCACATCTTAGGCTTCTTCCGTATCTGGGAAGTGCCGCAGGATTATGTCCAGGGACTTTGCGGTCATTTCAATCCGGCGCTTCCCCTGACAAAAGAGGAGATAGAGCAATATGGTTTTACTTTCAATGAAGCCCGCTTTACGACTCCGCATATCAACCATAAATTCCTGCCGGAATTATTCGGTACCCTGTCGGAAGAAGTCGTAGGAACTTATTTGGCACAATCATCTTCCAATCATTTTGTGCTGAAATCATTCTGTGATACGCAGCGGAAGATCGAAGCCTTGTTTGCCGGAAAGACCGATGAAGCCTCTCTGCAGATAAAGGAAGGACTGTTCTCTATTGCTAATGAGGTTTTATTCCTTCGTGACCCGCAGGAAAAGGATAAATTCCATCCCCGTATTTCGGCCAGCCAGTCCTATATGTACAGTGAACTGAGTACATCCGACAGATATGCATTCGATCAATTATATTGGGAATTCTTCTATCATCGTCATAATGACTTCTGGAAAGCGCAGGCATTTAAACGTCTGACGCCTTTGGTGGCAAGTACCAATATGCTGGTATGCGGGGAAGACTTGGGAATGATCCCCGAATCAGTGCCCGATGTTATGAATAAACTTCAGATACTTAGCCTGGAGATCGAGCGGATGCCGAAGACCCCCCAGCGGGAGTTTACGGATATGTTCAACCTGCCCTACCATTCGGTTTGTACGACATCGACACACGATATGACTCCGCTCCGCAATTGGTGGAAGGAAGACCGTGAGAAGATACAGCGTTATTATAATAATGTATTGTTGCGCGAAGGACAGGCACCGGAAGAATGTACGGAAGATATAGCTACCCAGATCGTCACGAATCATCTGGCTACCAATTCCATGCTGACCATTATTCCGATACAGGACTGGTTTGCTATCGATGATGCGGTAAAGAGAAAAGATATCGAGTCCGAACGGATCAACATCCCGGCTATCCCCAATCATTACTGGCGTTACCGGATGCATATGCCTTTGGAGAAACTGATCGAGGCAGACAGCCTGAACAACAAAATTGCGGAACTAATTAGAAAGTCCGGAAGACGATAGATATCCGTTGGACATATAAGCGTCGGAAAACATCTCACAAAGGGCTGTGTCGAAAGTATTAAATAGCACTTTCGGCACAGTTTTTTTATTCTTAGTAAAATACCATAGTTCTGCATGAACTCTGGTTATTTTGGGCAAAGATAAGAATTATCGACAAATACTGCATTTATAATAGCTAATAATCAAGGTTTCTATAAAAAGAACAGTTATTTATCTGTTTTTCTCCCCTGTCGAAAGTACTGTTATGGTATCACGAGGCAAACCTTGTCATAGTTCTATGAATTGGTCTTTATTCATGTTCATGGGACTATCAAAAGATATTAATACTTCCAAAGATTAATTTTCATGGTTGATACCAGAGTTCATGCAGAACTCATTAAAACTAATAAAGCTTATGGCATTAAATGAACCCAAAAAACGCAGCATCGTCGCCACCCTCGTAGCTAACATGCTGACAGAGCGTGAAGACGACTTCACAGCCAACGTCACTTACGTGGCAAATCGCTCTATTGAAGACCTCTGTAATATTGCAGCAAACGGCAAAAGCAAGTTCACTGCATCCGAATTACTGGCCGCCCACAACGACCTGAAAGCAACTGCCAAAGAAGAATTATACTCAGGTTCTACCGTGGAATTCGGCTTGACAAATAACTCGCTTGGGATAGACGGCCCTTTCATCGGCCCGAATGCCAAATTCGATCCGGCAAAGAATAATGTGACCCTCCGCAGCACGCCTATTAAGGAAGTGAAAACGGATATGAAAGGTATCAATGTAATCGTAGGTGAAGTAGTGGAAGGCCTTCCGACCATCACTAAAGTGACTGATGTATTCTCCGGCTCTGTAAATGCTAAAATCACCCCGAGCAACACCCTCAACGGTGAAGGCAAGCGTGTCAAGATCGTGGGAGCTGAAGGTAACACCGTCGGTTTCTTCTTTGTCAACTCGGAAACCGAAGCGGAAACCGCTGTTCCAATGACAGCCGTTTCGCGTAACGATCCTTCTTATTTCTCTTTCATTATCCCGGCATTGGCCGATGGTAAATATTATTTGGAAATAGCTTCCCAATATGGCGGAAACACCAAACAATTGTTGAAAGACGTACGCCGTAACCGTTTCCCTTACCTGCTGACAGTGGGGGATGCTGGCGAGGACGATCGTCCTGTAATTGAATGATACTTTTTATACGATCACCGTATGCGCCCGTATACGATGATCGTATCCTCTCACATACGACCGTCGTATACGGGAACATACGATGTCCGTATACGAGCGCATACGACAATCGTATATGCACGGAACGAAACGGATCGATTTGCGTAACCTGCGCAAATATCAAAGAACTAGTACAATATAAACAAGCATTTATTTATGAAACAAATAATACAGAAATACCACCTCTGGCTGCTTTGCCTGATGGGGGCGATGATGCTTTTGCCGGATAGGGCATGGGGGAATGTTGAAATCCCTTCTTTTACCCGTGATGAGATAGGGTATACTATTGAAGTGAAAGGTGGAGATTATAGAGACGATGAGGATGTTCCTATTGTTTACAAAATGGACAAAGGGCTTGAATATTATTATTCGTATACAGGTGAATTGTTGTCTAAAGATGGTATTTATACTACAACAGTGAAAGCATCCCAATTTGATGAGGGGTTATTATCAATATCTCCCAGTATTTCTAAATCTATCAAAGATAATGAAACTCTGATTGCAGGTCTGAATTATGCAGCACAACTATTTAAAAGAACAGATAATATAGAGGTCGCTACGCTGCAAGATGGTGTTTGTGTAATAAGCGAAACGATAGGCTGTTATAATATATCAAACATAAATATAGAAGGATATGTTACCATCTGTTCTGAGGGAGGAGAAGAGATTAGCTTGTATAGTGTTCTCTTTGATGTTAAAAATGGCGGATGTTTGAACGTAAAAGACCTTGAGATTGATGGAAAAGTAATCGTAGCCGGAGGAACTGTTAATTTGGAAAATGTTAGCATTAAAGATTTAACAATGACCAATGGTGAACTTTTCGCAAAACGGGTCATGTTTAGCTCTACTTTGCTTATGTCGGGTGGAATGTCCACTATAACAGAAGGCCCTGGCGATGTTGCTGGTAACTTCTCTATTAATGGTGGAACTATGAATTTCAGCGGTAATGTGTCCCAATTGAATTTGCCTGAAGGGAGTACTGGTGTATTGAACATTACCGGAGGGAGCAATATCCTAGGAGTGGATGCAAAAGGTGGAACATTGAACATCTCGGATGGTATTATTGATAGGTTAAATGTTGGAGGTACTGCTGTGGTCTCTTTATCCGGCGGTAAATATCGCAGTATTAATATCTCGGATCCGATTGTGCCTGAAAATGTATTGGCCTCTGGTTTTGGCTATTATACGTGGGATAGAAGATTCCGCCCCGATTTACCTTTTTCAGCTTCTCTACTGAAAGATAATAAGATTAATTATCTCGTTGATGGTGTACAAGTGAAGAACAAAACGAATGCGGGTATTTACACGAATGCGATTTTTGAGGCTGCTAAAAAAGCAAATATCGGTCCCAACGGACGTGATGTCAGGGTAATTCGCAATGATGACTATTCTTATTCTACTGTTTATCGCTATGAAATAAATTCGGAAGTCGGCTTATGCTGGATGGCTATTGCTCTTAGCGGTTATGTTGGAATTTCCGGTGATAATGATTATAATGGAATAGAGTATTTGACTGTGGAGGGTGGCAGGCATAATGAAATCTCTCCATACTCGGACATCGTACTTACTAAAGATTTGGATATGTCTTCTTATGATTGGATTCCATTAGATTTGAATGTTACATTTGACGGGCAAGGACATAGAATAAACGGAGTGAAGGTAAAGCAAGCAGATGCAGCGTTTTTCTATAGTTGTCGTGATGTTTACAATTTGATTGTTTCCGGTACATTTGAGTATATCGAAGACGCTTATCCTTGGGGTGGTGGAGCTGTGGCTGGATTAGCGATATCTTGTCATGGTTGTATGATTAACTGTGGTGTTGAACAGAGTACTATTAATCTCTACGACGGAAAGGCATCACGTGATTATTATATTGGAGGTTTGATTGCTTCGTATGCTACATCTGTCCAAAACTGTTATGTGAATGCTGACATAAACGTTCGGTTAATATTGGATGAACACAAACTTCCAAACCCTATAGATCCGCGTAAAGGGTATATCGGTGGGCTTGTGGGATACAGTAGTAATACTTCCTATGAGACCAAATATGTAGGGAATTGTTATTTTAATGGATCTGTGAATGCTTCATGCCCAGAAGGTGTAAAGATAGTCAGAGATAATGATTTTATCGGAGGAAATTATGGGAAAGTCGATTGCAGTACTTGTTACATCGGAGATGAAGTTAGCGAAACTACCCTAAATGAAAATGTGGCTGCCCATAATGCAGCATTGCTTGAAGGTGAAATCGAGTGGAAAGAATGGGAGGTAGGAAGTAATGGTCCGGTTTATAAGAATAGCTTCTCCGTCATCGATTTTCCCCTCACCCTGAAAGCAGAAGGCCCCGGCACATTCGAGGGCTATTATCTGACGGGAGAAGAGGATGAGGAGGAAAAACATGATTTCCAGGCCGACACCACGATCATTTTTACAAATGCAAGAACTTTCCACGTTACGCCTAAGCCCGGCAAGGGAGCTACGTTGGTGGATGTCGTGGAAGTCGTGAAGAAACTGGAAGAGGGGGTGGAGAAGCTCGATTCCATTCCGCGGGAAGATATAAAGGCGAATGAAGAGCACAAGTTTCTGGCACAAAAATCCATCGAACTGGTTGCCCGGTTCCGTCTCGACACGTTGTATATCGAAAATGATACCACCGTATTGGGAGGATCGGATGAAATCACAAGCGTGGACAATGTGGAAATCTCCGCGCCCGGCTCGGAAGAAAATGAACCGGCAGTCGTGGAAATCGGTAACGTAACCGTCCAACCGAAAGAGGAGGGCGAAGGCGGCGAAACCCTCGAGGCCAAAACGACCATCACCGAAGAGGCAAACGTCATCCTCAAATTGTCGGGAACGAACAACCTCGGAACGCTCACCAACAATGGCAACGTGACCATCGAAAAGGGTGATAATGCCGCAGAAGTGTCATTGACAGCCAGGGTCATCAACACCGGTACATTAATCGACAACACCGGGTTGATCACGGAAGTGCTGGACGAAGACGAAACCCCGCTTCTTTCCGTGCTAAAAGAAGAAGATGCAGATAAAAATATCACACCAGGTGAAACCGCCTTTTTAAGTGCGAAAGCAACCGTTCCGGCCGGTGCAACCGTCACTTTCCAATGGCAACGCGGAAACGCAGGTACATGGACGAATATCGGAGAACCAACGGCCTACCCGGAACAGACTCCGGTGGTTACGCGAGCAATGAAGCTTGATACCGAGCCGGAAGCTGTTACTTATACGAATAGTTACAGCGAGCCATTGAACGCTCCCGGTACTTATGAGTATCGCTGCCGGATTAAGCGGGAAGTAACCGGTGGAACAGCGGTCTCTACCACGCTAAGCGTTTACGGCACGGTGACGGTAGAATCGAAAGCGGAGCCTGAACCTGATCCCACTCCCACGGTGGACAGTTACACGATCACCTTGCCGTCTGTGGTCGGTGCTACGACTGATCCGGTTGCCGGAGATTATACGGTAGAGGAGGGAAGCAGCTTCAGTTTCACGCTGACTTTGGATGCCGGATACAGCCAGTCCGCCCCGGTAGTGAAAGCCGGCAACGAGACGTTGCAGCCTGATGCCGACGGCCGCTACACGTTTGCGGATGTCTCTCGTGACCTGACGATCTCGATCACCGGCATCACGCCTGATCTTCCGACTTCGAATGCCAATATCAATATGCCCCTCCGGGTTTGGAGCCATGAGGGTGTGTTGAGGTTGTATTGCGAAACAAAGGAAGTAGCGCGGATCATCACGTTCGACGGCCGCCTCCATAAGACGTTGACCGTCTTAGGACACGTCACCGAAACGGATCTTCCGAAAGGCATCTATCTTGTACTGATCAAAGGAGAAGTTTTCAAACTTATGAATTAGGTGGGCTTCTAAACGAAGCAGCATGAAATAAGGAGGGTATGCCGGACGTCGGAAGGCGTTTTGAGCATACCCTTTTATTTTTGTAGATGTGATTGGTTCAGGCTTTTTCCCCTGACATATTGCAAACCCCGTTGAAACGAGCGTTCGGCTCGATTTCCAGCGATTGTGCAAATACATCCCCTTTAATATTGGCAGTAGCTTTCAGTACCAGTTTTTCACTGACACGTACGGAGCCTTCCACTTCTCCCAGCACCTCGGCATTGGCTGAAATAATATTACCGGTCACACGTCCTTTGGGGCCGATCACTATTTTCCCGTTGCAGTTGATATCTCCTTCTACCTGACCATCCAGTCTGAAATCGGTTTCTGTAATAATATTACCTTTAACGGTGGTTCCGGCGGCTAGGGTGTTATGTAGGCCACCGGCGGAATTTTCGTCTTTTTGTTTTATTCCCATCATATAAATACTTTGTTGCTTGTCTCGCAAATATAGGCTATTTTTTTTGCAGAGAGGACTTCTTTATCTACTTTTACAGATAAAATAACGTAAAATGACAGTACAAATAGAGCTGGAAACAATGAAATTCTATGCCTGGCATGGAGTATCCCCCCAGGAGACACGTGTCGGGAACACGTTTGTGGTGAACCTGATCCTGACTGCTCCCCTTGAAAACGCCGTTGCCAGCGATGATCTGGATGACACGATCAATTATGCCGAAGTGTATGCAATTGTCAAGGAAGAAATGGCTATCCCGTCGAAGTTACTGGAGCATGCAGCCGGACGAATCCTAAATGCGCTCAAAAGAGCATTTCCCCAACTGCTGGCTATCAGGCTGAAGCTCTCCAAGCTGAATCCCCCTTTTGGCGGGGATGTTTACAGTGCCTCTGTAATTCTGGAAGAAACCTACAGCTAGTATTTGAATAACTTTGTCTATCTTTGCATTTTTAAAGCACAAATAATATACACCATGGCATTTACCAATAACGTAATGATCGTTCGCCACGGCTTGATGGCGAAGTTAGTGAGACTTTGGAAAGAGAACCGTCTGCTCGATGAGATCGACCGTTTGCCCATAGAACTCAGTCCCCGTAAATCGAAAGTAATAGGCCGTTGCTGCGTACATAAGGAGCGTGCCGTGTGGAAATACAAAACACTTCCCCTGCTGGGATTTGACATGCAGGACGAGATAGATGAGCTGACGCCGCTATCGGAGTACGCTAAACGGGCTTTGTTGCGTCCGGAGAACAAGAAAGAGAACCTGATGTGTGTGGTCGACGAAGCCTGTTCTTCCTGTGTGCAGGTGAACTATGAGATCACCAACCTTTGCCGTGGTTGCGTGGCACGCAGCTGCTACATGAACTGTCCGAAAGATGCCATCCAGTTCAAGAAGAACGGGCAGGCACGGATCGACCATGATACCTGTATCAGCTGTGGTAAATGCCATCAGAACTGCCCTTACCATGCTATCGTCTATATTCCCATCCCTTGTGAAGAGGTGTGTCCGGTGAAAGCCATCAGCAAAGACGAGTATGGGGTGGAGCATATCGACGAGTCGAAATGTATCTACTGCGGTAAATGTATCAACGCCTGCCCGTTCGGAGCAATCTTCGAGATATCCCAGGTCTTCGATATCCTGCAACGCCTGCGTAACAAGGAACAGATGATCGCTATCGTGGCGCCTTCTATCCTGGCACAGTTCAGTGCTCCGGTCGAAAAAGTATACGGTGCGATCAAGGCGATGGGATTTGAAGAGATTGTGGAAGTCGCCCAGGGAGCGATGGAAACTACCCGCCGTGAAGCAGAAGAACTGAAAGAAAAACTAGAGGAAGGACAACCATTCATGACAACCAGTTGTTGTCCCTCATACGTACAGTTGGCCGAAAAGCATATTCCGGATCTGAAGAAGTATATCTCTTCCACAGGTTCTCCGATGTATTATACGGCACGCCTTGTCAAAGAGAAATATCCGGATTGCAAGGTCGTATTTATCGGCCCGTGCGTAGCCAAGCGCAAAGAGGTGAAAATGGATCCGGCTGTCGACTTTACGCTGACATTCGAGGAGATCGGTTCTATCCTGGAAGGACTCGATATCAAAGTGGAAGAGGCAAAACCATTCTCCATACTTTACAACTCCGTTCGCGAAGCACATGGTTTTGCCCAGAGCGGGGGAGTGATAAACGCCGTCAAGGTCTATCTGAAAGAGGCGGATGTAAACGCCGTACAGGTAGCCAACCTGACAAAAAAGAACGTCGCCCTGCTTCGTGCCTATGCCAAGACTGGCAAAGCGCCGGCACAGTTTATCGAAGTAATGGCCTGTGAGGGTGGTTGTGTGACCGGCCCTTGTACCCATACGGATAAGGTAACCGGACAGAAGCAGCTGGTAAAAGAACTTACTAAATACTAAACGACAATGACAAAGAAAATCTTATTCTCCTTTTCACTGGCGGGTGCTCTGCTGCTGACTGCATGCGGCCACCGGGAATTGCCGGCAATGGGGGATTACTCCGTGCAGGTATTCCACGATACGCCGGTGAAGTTTGCTCCCGACCAATACGAAGGGTATAACGAGGCAGGTGCAGACAGTATCTATCACCTGGTGAACGGGCGTATCATTCTGAAGAAGGTAACCTTGCCCGATTACAAACGCAACGTTTCCGTGAACCTGAAAGTGACGATCGCTTCCAACGGCGACCGCTGGGATAAATCAGGTTCCTGTTTCATCCTGCCGAAAGCGTCGGCGATCAATCTGCTGAATATCGCGAAAGGAGAGAAGCAATTCCCTGCTGTAGACAGTACGAAACTGGAAAATATGATCGGTATCGTTTCCGGTGAAGATTACGAGCCGACAGTCGAACTGATGCGTTTCATGACACCGTTCGGTGTAGGCCATTACAGCAGTGAGGACGATAGCCTGAGCCGTAAACGCAAGCCGGTTTATATCGACCAGTGGGCCGACAGTGTAAGTTGGGAACAGAACATCACCGACCTTTATCCTTTATTGGAAGGCGGCGCTTATGTGGGTATCTTTATCGACACATGGACTCCCGAAGGCTATATCGCTAGCGTGACGATCGATGTGGACGAGTCGGATATCTCTTGCGACGCATTGACAAAGAGACATGTCGAGCCGTTGATGAACACTGTTTACTACATCGGACAATCCTATCCCGATATCTTTGCCCGCAAAGACGTATCCACCGATTTCGTGATACCGGAAAGTGCGAAGAATGTACGTTTGAAATATATCGTAACCGGACATGGCGGGCATAACGGCGGTGACGAGTTCGTCCAGAAGCAAAATATTATCTCGGTGGATGGGAAGGAAGTGCTGGACTTTATCCCCTGGCGTAACGACTGTGCCTCTTTCCGCCGTTTCAACCCTGCTACGGGGGTGTGGCTGGAGAAACGTCTGGCTTCTTATATCGGTGAAAAAGGATATACGGAAAAAGAGGTGGAAGAACCTGTTGCTTCGTCCGACTTCTCCCGTTCCAACTGGTGTCCGGGTTCCGATGTCGTTCCTGAAGAGGTCGAACTGACCGATATCCAACCGGGTGAACATACGCTGACAGTCAGCATCCCCGAAGCCCAGCAAGTAGACGGTAATAAGCTGAACCATTGGCTGGTTTCCGCCTATCTGGTTTGGGATGAATGATTATGGTAGGGGCGGGGTCTGCCCGCCCTTTGCAACAATAATGTGACAATCCGGTGAGGGCGGGCCAACCCCGCCTCTACTATCAACCTGTTAAATCATTATTATTATGGATACATTATTACCTTTCGCCCTTTTGTGCTTCACCTCTTTTTTCACGTTGACAAACCCGTTAGGCACCATGCCCGTGTTCCTGACAATGACCAACGGCATGAGCGACGACGAACGCAAAACCATCGTACGCCGTGCCACCATCGTCTCCTTCATCACCCTGATGGTTTTTACCTTCTCCGGACAATTCCTGTTTAAATTCTTCGGTATTTCTACGAACGGTTTCCGTATTGCCGGAGGTATTATTATCTTTACCATCGGATTTGACATGCTTCAGGCACGTTATTCCAAGGCAAAACTCAAAGACGATGAGGTGAAAACCTATGTGAACGATATCTCCGTCACCCCGCTAGCCATCCCGATGCTTTGCGGCCCCGGTGCAATCGCCAACGGTATCATGCTGATGGAAGATGCGAATACGCTGATAAAGAAGATACTGCTAGTAAGCGTGATCGCTTCCGTCTACTTCATCACCTTCCTGATCCTTCGGGCATCGACCCGGCTGAACAAGTATATGGGGGAGACAGGCAACAACGTGATGATGCGTCTGATGGGGCTTATCCTGATGGTTATTGCCGTGGAATGCTTTGTAAGCGGTTTCAAGCCGATAATGGTCGATATATTGCAACAAGCTAACTTATGATAGAAGGAATACAGGTGATCGGCTTTGATGCCGACGACACACTTTGGATAAACGAAACTTATTTTCTGGAGACGGAGCAGAAGCTCCGTCTTTTGCTTGCCCCTTATGTAGACAGCGAAACTGTCTCGGCCGAACTTTTCCGTACGGAAAGCCGTAACATGCCTCTCTACGGCTATGGCGTGAAAGCCTATATCCTTTCTGTGATTGAAACGGCCATCCGCATCACCGACGGTAAAGTACCCGCCGGTATACTCGAACAGATCCTTATGCTCGGAAAAGAACAACTCACCAAACCTGTGGAGTTATTGGACGGGGTAGAAGACACCCTGAACGCCCTCGTTGGCCGCTACCGCCTGATCGTTGTAACCAAAGGCGACCTGCTCGACCAGGAGCAGAAACTACGCCGTTCCGGTATCGAACATCTGTTCCATCACGTCGAGATCATGAGCGATAAGACCGACCGCGAATACCGCGCCCTGCTCAACCACCTCGATATCCGCCCGGAAGAGTTCCTGATGATAGGCAACTCTGTACGTTCCGATATTATTCCCCCGCTAAATCTCGGTAGTTATGCCATCCATGTCCCTTATCATACCACCTGGGCACACGAATTAGTAGATGAACCGGTCGTAAGCCCGCGTTTTTATTCCGTAGACTCTTTGTGGGATGTAATTTCACTACTGTCTTAAAATATGGAAAGAAAATATTTTATGGCTCTGACCGAAGAATTACCGATTTACCGTGTGTCATATCGCCTATCATAAGTAAACCTGCCTGTCCCAGCCTTTGCCGCAGAACAGGCGAGTATAAGTTAAAACCTCCGCTCTTTTGCCTCTTTTGGATTTATTGGCTACCTTTGTCTCTTCCGATACTTGTCGGGTAAGAAATAAAGAGAAATGCATATTTGCTAAAAAATAGAAAGGAGAACAGTTATATGGATACTGCAATTAATAACACAAATAATTATTGGAGTGTGCTGAAAGATTTGAGCAAAGAGGCAAAACTTGATTTGATAGCTCGCTTAAGTAATTCTCTGCTTCATAAAGACAAGGAAAAAGTTGTTTCTGCTGATAGCTTTTATGGTGTATGGAAAGATGGTGATTCGGATGATGCCGATTTGCTGAATGAGACTATTAAATCGTCACGGAAGTTTAAGGATGATATAAAAGCATTCTGAAGTTATGAAGAAGTATTTACTTGATACAAATATTTGTATATTTCTTTTACGGGGAAAATACAATGTTAATAAGAAAATAGATACAGTAGGATTGGATAATTGTTATATATCCGAGATAACAGTTGCGGAGTTGAAGTATGGTGCCGAATTAGGACGTAGACAAGGATTACATCATCGGCAGCAGAGTTTGGACGAGTTTATATCTTCTATTCATGTTTTACCAATAACGGGTACTCTTAATTTGTTCGCATCTGAAAAGGTTCGGTTACGTTTGGCCGGTACTCCGGCAGAAGACAACTTTGATTTGTTGATAGGCTGTACTGCTATAGCTCATAAAATGATAATGGTAACAGAAAATTTGAAAGACTTTCAAAATCTATCCGGTATTCGTCTTGAAAACTGGATAATTAGGAATGGTTAAGTTTTACGATTATTAATATCTGCAAACTTCTTCTTCCCTTTTAAATAAAAACCAATAATCAAGCTATCATTTATCAACTCCGGGATAGTGCCGAGCGTCGTCTTAGCCAGATTCTCCCGGCGTTTCTCTGCATATTCAGGTTTCATATCGAAGAAAGCTTTTCTTGCTTCGTATACTGCTTTGGCATTCTGAACGTGGCCGCACAGCAGGAACTTCGTTGCAGCAATATAGTCGAGCCAGAAGCGGGCACGCATCACATGCTTCAAGTCTTTTTCCGGCAGATTCTTATAAAGCATCAACAGGTTGTTACGGAAGTTGAGGAAGGTCTTGCGCGGGCTTTCTACCTGCAGAGTGGCACCGCCAACGTGGTAAACGACCGACTGGGGCGTACATACCAGGCGATACCCCCGCGAACGCAGCCGCCAGCACATATCGATCTCTTCCTGGTGGGCGAAGAAGCCGGCATCGAGTCCGCCAACTTCCTTGTAGATAGTGGTACGGATAAACAGGCAGGCTCCGGTAGCCCAGAGGATATCTGCAGGTGTGTCGTACTGGCCTTCGTCTTTTTCTACAACATGCAACAGGCGTCCCCGGCAATAAGGGTATCCGTAGATATCCATATAGCCGCCGGCAGCTCCGGCATATTCGAAATAATCCTTGTTACGCTGTGCCCTGATCTTGGGTTGGGCGGCAACGATGGTAGAGTCGGCTTCCATTGCGGCCAGCGGGGCGTCGAGCCATCCCGGAGTTACTTCGACATCGCTGTTCAGCAGGACGGTGTATTCGTTGTTGATCTGCTTCAATGCCTGGTTATATCCTTCGGCAAATCCGTAGTTCTTGTCCAGTTGGATGATCCGTACGGCAGGAAATTTCTCTTTCAGCATATCGACGGACGCATCGGTAGAACCGTTGTCGGCAACGATTACTTCTGCCAGCTCGGCCGGGCTATAATCCATTACCGACGGCAGGAATTCTTCCATCAGCTTCGCTCCATTCCAGTTGAGGATGACGACGGCGACTTTTTTAGTATTACTCTGCATCTTCACGTTTGTATTTCCAGCGTTTATGTGTCCAGAGCCAGTAGGCCGGGTTGCGAAGGATCATCTTTTCAGTCATACGGGCGTATGATTCGGTGATCTCGTTTTCGGCAGTCTCTTTAGCGTGGGCGGTCATTAGCTTGAATTCGACTGTATAATAACCTCGTTTCACCTTCTGGACATCCAGGAAGATAACCGGGAGATCCAGCTTACGGGCGATGCGTTCGGCACCGTTCAGTATGGCGGTGTCCTGGTTGAGGAAAGTAGTCCAGTAATGCAAGTTGGCCTTGCTCGGTGTCTGGTCGGCTATGAAGATAACGATGTTCTTGCTGTTTTCACGTTTCAGCGTCATCATGTCGCGAACCGTGTCGTTCTTCTTCATCCCATACGAACCGAAGCGGGTGCGCAGGTAGATGAACAGGCGGTCGACTGCCTTATTGTTCAACGGGCGGTAGATCTGCCATAAACGGGAGTCGGTGAACACCAGGCTGGAGGCGCTGAACCATTCCCAGTTGCCGTAGTGTCCCATCAGCATCATGACCGTATTCTGTCCTTCAGCCTGCAGGCGGGTCGCCACTTCCGGGTTCTTGATGTGGGCACGGCGCAATACCTCTTCGGGGGAGATATGTGCCAGTTTGATGGTCTCGACAATGTAGTCGGCGAAATGATGATAGAAGGCTTTCTCCAATCGGCGCAGCTCTATTTCTGATTTGTCGGGGAAAGAGGCTTCCATATTACGGCGTACGACCCGTAACCTGTAACGGATCACTCTGTATATAAGTACGTACAGGATATCAGACAGTACATAAAGCACCGGCATCGGTAAGAATGCATGGAGCTTGGCCCATGCAAAGATCAATCCATATTGAATTTTATTCCACATATCAACCGATAGTTACTAGTTCGCAATTCAGTGCGGTACGGTCTTCATTCCATCCGGTCAGCGTCACCCGGCGGGTTTCGTTAACCAGTGAATTGTCGTAAGGTATCTCTACTTTAATATAGTTCTCAGTAAAGCCGTGCATCCGGCCGTCTTTGCGGGTATGCTCGAACAGGACTTCCGCCTGGCTACCGATATGGGCGTCATAAAAGGCATGTAGTTTCCTGTCGGAGATATCCAACAGTTGCTGGCTGCGGGCATGTTTCACTTTCGGGTCTACCGAATGGGCGATCTTCAGCGCCTGTGTGCCGGGACGTTCGGAATAGCTGAACACATGCAGCTGGCTTATATCCAGGCTGTCGATAAAGGTACGGGCATCTTCGAAGAACTCGTCTGTCTCGCCACGGGTACCGACAATCACATCCACGCCGATAAAGGCGTGCGGCATGATTTCTTTGATCTTTTCTATCTTATGACGGAACAGTTCGGTATCGTAACGGCGGCGCATCAGTTTCAGTACGTCGTCGCTTCCGCTTTGTAGAGGGATATGGAAATGCGGGGCGAAACGTTTGCTGGAAGCTACGAAGTCGATGGCCTCGTCCGTAATCAGGTTGGGCTCGATGGAAGAGATACGGTAGCGTACGATACCTTCCACTTCGTCGAGGGCGCGGATCAGGTCGATGAATGTTTCACCGGTAGACTTACCGAAGTCGCCGATATTGACTCCCGTCAATACGATCTCTTTTCCGCCTTTGCGGGCTACTTCCCGGGCCTGCTCCACCATGCTGGCGATAGTACCGTTGCGGCTTCGTCCGCGGGCAAAAGGTATGGTACAGTAGGAGCAGTAGTAGTCGCATCCGTCCTGTACTTTCAGGAAATGGCGGGTGCGGTCGTCTGCCGAGCAGGAAGGAGAGAAGCTACGGATATCTTTACTTTCGGAAGCGATGATGGCGCCATCACTTTCTTTCTTTTTCAGGTCGTCCAGATACATTAATATATCCAGCTTTTGTTCGGCGCCCAATACCAGGTCGACTCCTTCGATATGGGCTACTTCTTCGGGCTTGAGCTGCGCATAGCAACCGGTCACTACCATAAAGGCTCCGGGATGCTGCTTGCTGATCCGGCGGATGGCCTGGCGGCATTTCTTATCGGCCAGTTCCGTTACCGAGCAGGTATTTACAACACAAATATCTGCTTTTTCACCCGCACGGGCTTTGCGTACGCCCTGTTCTGCCAGTACCTTCCCGATGGTAGAGGTTTCTGCGAAATTGAGCTTACAGCCCAGGGTATAATAAGCAGCTATCTTATTTTCAAATACGGTTTTGTCTATCATTGCGATTGAATTATCGCGCAAATGTAGCGAAAATTATTGACATGTATGTTGTAGACGCTTTATGTGGGTTCAGTGCATGCCATTTAGATAACTAATAGCCAAGGAATGTTTTTCCCTATCATAAACTCCCCACATTTTTCACTTGCGTGGGGAACTTTCCCCACTACAATGGGGAATAATACCCATTATAATGGGGGAAAATACCCACTGTAATGGGGAAATACCTACTATAAGGAAGTTAAAACCAGGCTTCGCGATTAAATATAGAAAATAGTGAGGCTGAAATAGTGCGGAACCCTGACAAGGGTTTGAAGGCTCATCTCTGGCAAAAAACGAATCAGATTATAAATTCAAAACAATTTCTTAATAATAGGGGAATAGACCAATAAAGATTGTTAATAGTAGAGGGCGTAATGTCTATTTAGTTGTTTGTTTTTCTTATAGTACGTATATTTCGTACGAATTATTCGTATTTCAGTATGCGTTTGTAATAATGTATTCACAACAAACAAGAAGTCATGAAAAAATTAAATGCAAATCTGGCAATCATCCTTCTTACAATAGTAGGATGCACGGGATGCAATCAGTCCGGTTCCCAAACAGACGAGATTATCACGGTCGATGTCACCGCAAGTTATCCTGAAAAAGAACTGATCCTTCAGGACTTTATGGATGTAGAATACATTCCGCTGGAAACTTCCGACGAGTTTATTACCCACGGTATAGTGGAAGCGGTCGGTAAGCATGTCCTATTGATAAGAAACCGGAATGACGGGAATATCTTTGTTTTTGACCGGACAGGGAAAGGGGTAAGAAAGATAAACCGTCTGGGACAAGGTGCTGAGGAATATTCATCGGTTTCAAGGATTATTCTTGATGAGGATAACAACGAAATCTATGTCAAAGACCATTCTCCCAGAAAAATACTGGTGTATGACTTATCCGGTAACTTTAAGAGAAGTTTCAAATTTGCAGATACCGGTTATTATGATGACATTTTCAATTATGACCGGGATCATCTGATTTGCTATAAGAAATATTATACCCCGAAAGAAGACGAACAGGCCTGTCATCTGATTATCTCAAAGCAGGATGGAAGTGTCACCCATGAAATTCGTATTCCTTTTAAAGAATATGAAACACCGGTCATAACAAAGGATGAGTTGACTATTATGCCTGCATACTTCCTGACATCTCCCAGTCGTGGCAACTGGGCACTTGTAAATACGTCGTCCGATACGATATATAATTATTCGCCGGATAATAACCTGACTCCCTTTATTGTAAGAACTCCTTCTATACACGCTATGGAGACTAAGGTATTTCTGTTCCCGACTGTTATTACCGACCGTTATTGTTTCATGCGCGCTATGAAAAAGGAAGTAAACTTTACAACGTTCAAAGGATTCCCCAATACCGACCTGATGTATGACAAGCAGGAAAATGCTATTTTCCAATATACCGTCTACAATGATGATTATTCAAAAAAGAAACAAGTCTCATTAGGACAGGAAATAGAAGGAACCGTGGATCAGAAGATAGCTACCTGTTATTCTTTAGATGCCCCGGAGCTTGTTGAAGCCTACGAAAAGGGAGAGTTGAAAGGCAAGCTGAAAGAAATTGCGGCTGAGTTGGATGAAGAATCGAATCCGGTGGTCATGTTGGTGAAGTATAAGGGTTAAACTCAGTCTATCTGTTGTGTATCTGCCGGAGAGTCTTTATTTTTGCACAAAATATAAGCATTTGTGCTATGATACAAGAAAACTTCATTAAGATATACGAGAACAGTTTCAAAGAGAACTGGTCATTACCTGCTCTGACCGACTATAGTAAGAACGTTACTTTTACATTTGAAGATGTGGCGAAGGAAATTGCCCGCATCCATATTCTGTTTGAGGAATGTCAGATCCGCCGGGGCGACAAGATTGCTCTGATCGGGAAAGACAGTGCCCGTTGGTGCATTGTCTATATGGCGGCTGTTACGTATGGAGCGATTATTGTGCCTATCCTGCAGGACTTCAATCCGAATGATGTACATCATATAATCAACCATTCCGAATCTGTATTCCTTTTTGTCAGCGACCGTATCTGGGATTCACTGGAAGAAGATAAGATCGAGGAGATACGCGGTGTATTTTCCCTTTCCGATTTCCGTTGCCTGCATCAGCGTGACGGCGAGAGTATCCAGAAGCTGATGAAGTCGATGGATGAAAAAATGGCGGAGAAGTATCCGAAAGGATTTTCCAAAGAGGATATCAAATATGCCGAGCTGGATAATGACAAGGTGGTATTGCTGAACTATACTTCCGGAACCACCGGTTTCAGTAAAGGCGTCATGCTGACCGGTAATAACCTGGCAGGGAATGTGACGTATGCCATGACACTCGACCTGATGTATCGCGGCGACCGCGAATTATGTTTCCTTCCGTTGGCTCATGCTTATAGCTGTGCTTTCAACTTCCTTGTGCCGATGGCTGTGGGAGCCCATGTATATATGTTGGGTAAAGTTCCTTCCCCGAAGATCCTGTTGAAAGCATTTGAAGAGGTGAAGCCGAACCTGATCCTGACTGTCCCGTTGATCCTTGAAAAGATCTATAAGAAAATGATCCTTCCCCAGCTGAGCAAGACGACGATGAAGCTGGCCTTGAATATACCTTTGTTGGACTCACGTATCTATGCGCAGATACGCAAACATCTCGTGGATGCAATGGGAGGCCGTTTCCGTGAAGTGATTGTCGGTGGTGCCGCCATGAACCAGGAGGTGACGGATTTCCTTTATAAGATCAAATTCCCTTTTACGATCGGTTACGGAATGACAGAGTGCGGCCCGCTGATCAGCTACGATCATAACGATGAATACGTTCCGGGTTCTTGTGGACAGGTACTGAAAGGAATAATGGAAGTCCGCATCGATTCCGACGATCCATATAATAAGGTAGGGGAGATCCAGGTTCGCGGAGAGAATGTGATGAAAGGATATTATAAGAATGAAGAGGCAACGAAGAATGCCTTTACCGAAGACGGCTGGCTCCATACCGGCGACCTGGGTACGATCGATCATGATAACCGTATCTTTATCCGTGGCCGTAGCAAGACGATGATCCTGGGTGCAAGCGGACAGAATATCTATCCGGAAGAGATCGAGTCGAAGATAAACAACCTGCCTTTCGTGATGGAAAGTATCGTTATCGAGAAAAACGGCAAACTGGTGGCTTTGGTCTATCCCGATTATGACACTGTGGACGGTACCGGGATCTCGCATACCGACCTTCCGGTCATTATGGAGCAGAACCGGACTGAACTGAATAAACAGTTGGCTTCGTATGAATTTGTTTCGGAAATACAATTGTATCCTACAGAGTTTGAGAAAACACCGAAGAAGAGCATAAAGAGGTATTTATACAGTAATTACTGATAAATATTCAGGATAATCATACCAAACATATTCGTTTGGATTTATAGAAAAGAGAGTATGCTTAAAAAAACTTTTTGATATAGCATTTTAAGATACTCTCTTTTTATGTATTTACCTCTCTGTATTATCTGGGATTAGGCACGACACCGGGATTAATCAGTGTCTCGTCTCCGGATATCTGATGTGGTATTCGTAAGTCGGTTGGCTGGATAATCTCCCAGGGATGTGTACCGGCGTAACGACGATCCATCGGTTTATTATTGCGGAAAAGATCTTTCCAGCGGAAACCCTCATATGCTAGTTCAAGGCGACGTTCGTCAAGGACAACATCCAATATATCCGTATATCCCCGGGCTGTCATATTACTGGTTGTCATTAACTGCTCTCCGGAAAGACCGGCACGGCTACGAATAACATTCACGTCAGCTAATGCTGCTGTGGAATTGTTTAATTTTGCATAAGCTTCTGCTCGGTTTAAGATTATCTCTCCCCATCTGATCATCGGATAAGAACATAACATGGCATCCCCATCCTGATATGAGAACTTCGTGTTGAATATTTTTCTGTAGCTCATACGATTATTGGTTGCAGGGGTAATTGTTACGTTAATCTTATTCCCATTGTATGTGAAGAAGTATTTGGGATAAGTATTTATTATTTCTTCCTTAATATATATTTTAGCACTAGTGTTAGTGAAATAATCATCAGGGACAGGATTGTTTAATCCGGGATTATTACTGAAGATAATATATTTCCCCCCGGCATCTTCTGCGAGATAACGATATTGAGATCCGTAATACCTACTGGTGGGATTAGGAACCGGCCAATTAGCCATCCATTTGACATTTTCACCATTGAAAGTAACTCCAGGAGTAGGGATCGGCTGGAATAGATGGAAGTCTTTCCAACGTATATCATCGTCTGCATATCGGTTGAATAATTCGTACATAGGATCGGACGGATAAATCTCACCCCAACCAGCACCACTTGCTGGATCATTGAGATACATGGAGGCAACAGAACTATTCCCTTGAGTTTCGTTTGCAAGGTATCCAATGCACCAGAGTGTTTCCCGTGAGGTCTGTGTCCGTGTGAAGTAAGTGGCAAGATCAGGATCGAGAACGTCTTCCGGAGTTTTACCATTTAACATTTCATTTACGATATTTACAACATCTTGATTTCGGCCCATATAGAGGTATAATCTGGATAAAAGACCTTGGGCAGAACCTTTCCATGCGTAACTAGCATTGTCTGAACGACGATAATTACCCATTAGTTGAATTGCCTTATTAAGATCTTTTTCGATTTGGGCATAAACTTCTCCAATAGATGCCCTTGTTATTTCACCGGTTATAGATTCTTCAGTACGAAGTACGACTGCGGGATTGTCTGCGCCCTGGGAATATGGACGAGCAAACAGGTCGCAAAGATTCATATATACTAGGGCACGTAGAAAATAGTTTTCTCCAAGAATATGATCATTTTTTTCGGACAGTCCTTCAGTTCCTATTCTAATATTTGTATTTAAAATATTCAGTATAGAATAAGAAGAGTACCACATATAACGACATGTCGCTTCAGTATTCTGATCCGTATATTCATATGATTTCATAAAAGGGTCGGTGGTAACTCCGGCAATAAAAACGTTGTCACCCCGGAATTCGTTCATTTGAAACCAATTTCTTGCATAAACGTCTCTGCTGGATGAACCGCCGGCCATTCCCGAACGATTTGTTTTGAACCATCTGTAAGCTCCTATAGTAGCATATTCGATACCTGTTGGATCATTGGCCAATTGGTCTGAAGTCATAGTTGACTCAGGAGTCAAATCCATATCCACACAAGATGACAAGGATATGCCTAAAATAGTGGTTGCTAGTATTAAAAATTTATTTTTCATGATAAATGATCATTTTAGTTTATATTAGAAATTTAATTCAACACCGAGTGAAAAAGTTCGGTTAGACGGGTATATATAGTTAATAGAACCTGCGACATTGGAGATGCCACTTGCCGTAAGATCTGTTTCCGGATCAGGACCTGAGAATTTGCTGAATGTTAGCAGATTGTCACCACTGAGAAATACTCTGGCATTTTTGATATACAACTTGCTTAGCACCTTTTCCGGTATATTGTACCCAATATTGATATTACGTATACGTAAATAACTTCCATTTTCCAGGAAACGGGATGAAGGGTTTGTGGAATTTTTGTTACCACCATAAACCGGTAGCGGGTGAGTGGCAATATCTCCGGGTTTTTCCCATCTGCTCCATCCTAGACCATTATCTAATGACATCTGATTATATTGGGCCTGACGGCCGTCATTATCCATGGAAGCGCGTGCTCCGTTATAAATCTTATTTCCATATACGAATAAAATGTTCATACCGAAAGTGAAGCCTTTATAAGATAAGTTATTTAGTAAACCTCCTGAAAATTTAGGAGTAGGAGAAGAGCCCAGCCAATCGATTTTAGCTTTTGAATAGTCATTGGTTACGCCTCCGTCTTCTGAAGTCCAAAGGGGATCTCCGTTAGCCGGGTCTACTCCACGCCATTCCGGCATATACCAAGCATATAATTCATGCCCTTCTTCCAATCGTTGCCGTGCAGCGTCTGCCGCACCGACCATGATAGGTGTACCGGGTTTTCCTGGTTCACCTCCGGGTAATTTTTCCACTCGGTTTTTATTGAACCCGATATTGAATGAGGTTGTCCACTTTAGGTTTTTATTTTCAATATTTGTACTGGTTAATTGAACTTCAATACCCTTGTTACTGATCTTTCCGATATTTCTCAAGTAGCTGTAAAAACCGGTGCTGGGAGCTTCTGGAGCACTAAACAGAAGATCCGAGTTGAGGTTTCTGTAAAGATCGATACTACCTTCAAGCCAGTTGAAAAGCTTAAAATCTATACCTCCTGATGTCATTAAACATTTTTCCCATCCAAGGTCTGGGTTTGCAAGGCTCGAGGGTTGAGCTCCCGGATTACCTAGATAAGTAACACCTGAAAATGTGTAAGCGTCCATATAGGCAAAATCACCAATATCGGCATTACCTGTTAAACCAAAGCTTCCGCGAATTTTGAGGAATGTCAAAACTTTGTTTCCTTTAAGAAATTTTTCGTTGGAGGCTAGCCATCCGACACTCATAGAAGGAAAGAAACCTACACGATTATTGGGGGCAAAACGACTGCTTGCATCTGCGCGAAATGATGCTGTTGCGATGTATTTGTCGGAATAAGAGTAGTTTAACTGCGTAAAGGCAGACCAGGTCGCTCTCGGAGTTGCATAACCGCCTGTTGCACGCATAGTGGTTGCAGCACCGGCGGATACAATTTCCATTCCTATTGGTTGTTGATCGGCAGTTGCTCCAAATCTATAATCCCCTTTGTCTTCACTGAACTCATATCCTACAAGACCTCCCAAATCATGGTTCCCTATGCGATGTGAAGCTTTGAGGAGCGTTGTGTTTTTATAACCGCCTAGCGGATAGGAGGAGTTATCTTCTATATGACTTCCTTGAGTGATACCGTTCCAAGTCTGGCTGGCATCTCGTGAATCATAATAAACTTTTTCCCAACGTTGTGCCCGTTCTAAACGTACGGTATTGGTTGCTGTTAACCATGGGAGAATATGCCAATTAAGCACAAGATCAAGGTTCATGCGCGTGCCGCCTTCCTTATTATAATTATATTGGTAACCGTGCCAGGGATTCTGGCGGTTCGCATAAAACCATCTTTGGTCTGCTGTCGGTATCCCTGCAATATTGACAGGATCGCCGTTTTCGTCGAATGGGTTATCCCAGGGAATACCGCGATAAGCCATTTCACTGAATGTGTTTGACCAAAGGTTGTTTTTCTTGTTTTCACGCATGTTCATGCGAACGCTTAGATCAAGAGTACTGGAAAGTTGTGCGTTGAAATTTAAACGTATGTTGCTTCGTTTATAGGATGTACCGGGCATTGTCCCTTTTTGATTGTAATGGTTGAGACTGACCATATACGAGGTGTTTTTTGTTCCACCTGTAACTGAGGCATAGTAATCTTGGGCATTACCTGTTTTGAATGTGTTGCCTAACCAATCATAATTCCGTTGTTTGAGAGTTTGTGGAAAGTCTGCTTCGAAATTAGGTATCCCCCATGATTCCCATAGATTGTAGAGTTCTTCTCCATCCATGGGCTTGAATCTGCCGAAAAGAGCTTGAGTAAGGGCTGCATTCACTCTTACTGTTATTTTGGGTGCCTGATTCCGTTTTCCTTGTTTGGTGGTAATTACGATAACACCGTTTGCTCCTTCTGCTCCATAGATGGCAGTAGAACCGACATCTTTTAAGACTGTTACTGTTTCTACGTCGTTGGGATCGTAGGTACCCCCCGGGATACCGTCAACTACGAATAAGGGACTTTTCCCGGCGGTAATAGTTCCCACGCCGCGAATAACTAAATTAGCCTCCGAACCAGGGGCACCACTGCTGTTGGTTACCATCAATCCAGAGACTTTACCTTGAAGCATTGAGCCGAAGTCTGATGTAACGTTGTCAGTTATGGCTTCGCTGTTCAATGTGGTTGCCGAACTTGTCATTACAGCCTTTCTTACGCTTGTATATCCGATAACGACAACTTCATCCAGAACTTCACTGGACCCCATGACTACATTAATTGTAGTCCTGTCTCCTACGATTTCTTCGACTGTAGTGTATCCGACATATGAAAAGACTAATGTCGCATCAGAAGGTACATCGCTGAGTGTGTATCCTCCGTCAATATCTGTAACTGTTCCAGAAGAGGTTCCTTTAATTAAAATATTAACTCCGGGTAAGGTTTCGTTCCCATCGGACGAAGTTACCTTTCCTGTTACAGTTTTCTGGGCAAATGCAGTTCCGATTGTAAGGAAAAGAATTCCTATACAAATTAAATGCACTTTTCTGAATAATTGTAGATCCATGGTATTAAATTTAGATGGTTTATAAATAAAGTAAATAATTGATTCTCGGATTTTATGATAAGGATGTATTGTGTCAATATACTTCTATCAGGTAGTTTCTTGTGAAATAGGGGGTTATCACAGGATTTTCTCCGTCAATTTCGTAAGTTTTCTTTTCATCGGAAGTATATTCGCAAACGGTATATTTACGTTTTTCCAAACCACGTAATTCGATAGGCTCGCCATTCCATTGATCGGCATAAAATGCATAATACATTTTCCCGTCTTTATTAATTACATGGGTTTCCGGCTTATCATATGCAATATCATACAGGTTGATATAGTTTCCTGTAGAGATCATTTTGTCATTATAAATACTTACCCATTTTTTGTAAAGCTTTTCTTTTTCTGGTGTCAGAACGTAACTTTTACGAACATTGGGGTTATCTTTGGGATAGGTAAATTTTGAACCGATAACACCTCCGATTCCGATCTGGGTACCAAAATCATTTCCATTGTCACTCAATTCGACATGATCGGCATAATATGCCAGTTTATCAGAAATTGCTCTATAGGTCTTTGCTTTATGCCGTATTTGCCAACTGGATGTAGGATCTGATGATACTGCCTGATTCATAAATGGAATCATAAAGTAGTTGATTGCACAACCGCATGGACAAAATTGTACGACTGCATTGGGTTTGTATGTTCGTGCTTTTTCGTAAATGTTTTGGAAATATGTAGGCATTAGCTCAGACGATTGTTCCGGATATTCCAGTTTGCTGGTGCGATTGTAATCCGGTAAACAACAATTCATGTGCTGTCCATCGAGTTTAAGACCGTCAAAGTTCCATGTAACAATAAAACGTTCTAACAGATTGTTTGTATATTTCTCCGTTATAGGATTAATAGGAGATAAATAATAACTATCCCACCATGTGATATATTGTGGAGATCCCCATTGGGTTTTAAGTTTTATTCCCGGGTTTTCTTGTAAGACCTTTGTTCCCGGGTCTGCCGCCAAGGGAGCCCACCATAATTTGGCTTTCATTCCATACTGATGTATTGCATCGGTAATTTGACGCATGTCTTTGTCACCTCCGGGGAAACGAGAATTTGTTTCCCAGTCTCCTTCTGCTATCTGAAATCCGTCATCTACATCGACCCATTTGAATCCTAATTCCTTAACTTTAGGAAGAGTCCCGATTATTTCCTCAATAGTAAATGTGCGTTCATATCCCCATGCGCACCAAACAGCTTCATAAGCTTCAGGTTCGGGCTTGGGAAAGACTATGCCTTGAGTTTCCATATAACGGGAAAAACGATCCAGAGGTTCGTAAAAATCTCCGGTGTGAATGCCGATAAATGAATTGTAAGTCCGTAGGGTATCACCAGCAGCAAGTATTTCACGTCCTTCTTTTGATTCGTAAGTTAATGCAATAGATGCATGATTATCATGAGTGAGCCATTGGACAGGCATTGATATCATTTTCAATGTTTTCTCAGTCAGTCCAGTTACGATACCACCATCACGACGCCAGAGATCGATCATTGGTATACCACCTCCGTAATCAGAATCGTTCATTCCCAGGAAATTTTTTTTGTAATATCCGGGTTTTACTTCCAGAATCCAATCCATTCGACGACTGGTGGATGTCGGTTGGAACGACCAAACGGATGTATCGGCTACATCTATATGTAATTCATTCATTTTCCAGCCATTTACAGTAATATCTTTACTCCCTCTGTTTATGTAATAGGTTTCGATCAGGAGTATTTTTTCTAAATTTTCCGGAATAGTTATTTTTTGATGTTTTTCGATACAAAAGCCACCTTTGTTATAAGTTCCTGTTAATGAATAACCGGACGTATTTCCTTCTTTAAATTCTGATACATTTGTTAATTTAAAGAGTGAGGCTGTAAACTCTGTGGCTATTAAAGCATCTGATTCGATGAAATTATTATGAAAAGATGAGGTCGAATTATTGAGAGACGTTAACCTTGCTCTCATCATCTCATCTATCTCCAGTTGCAAGTCGCCGTTTTTTATTATTATGCCTTTACTGCATCCTGTACATAGCACTATTAATAATAAAAGCGATATAATGCTTCGTTGTTCTTTCATGATTTATTCTTTTTAATTTGTTTGCTTTATCTCTGTTTGTTCTCTTAAATACATCATCGGAGGACTAAAAAGCGCTTTATTCTATCGACATAGTAATCATCGCTAAAACAGCTAGCCCCATGCCAATCTGTGTGACGATATCCGGAACCACCGCATATATGATAAGTGACAATACCATGGTAAATAAAGGAGCCAATCCTTCCATTGGAGATACCAGAATGGCTTTTCCATATCGATAAGCATAAACTAGTGTTAACGCACCGACGGCATTGAGTAGCTGGATTAAAAAACTTTTTATTGCCCATTCCCAACTGAGATTAATCCCTTCTGCTTGCCAATTGGTCATATAATAAGCGACAGGAATTAGGCATATAGCAGTGAAGGCCATATAGACGAAGATACTTTCGGCTTGCATTTCGGTCTTATTCGCGAATTTCATTGTAAATCCCTGAATACCCCACATGATAAAGATCAATAAGGCAAAAAACAGCCATAGATAACCGGTTACGTGACTATCGGACTTGTCACCCTGCAACGAAAGGAAAAGGATCGCACAGAGTGCTGCTGCAATACCGAATAATTGTATACGGCCCGCCCGTTCTTTCAAGAAAACCATCGAAAGCGTGATCGTCACCACAGGAGCCATGGATATAAAAGGAAAGACAATATAAGCTGGACCGAAACGGAGTGCCTCGAAAAGAAGTAATTGCCCACCCGCACCGAGAAAACCGATCATACAGCCGAGTAGAATTGATCGGGCATTAAAATCGAATTTCCATTTAGCTGTACAGAGGGCACCAATGGCGCATGGGATCATGGCCAAAGCCCAGGCAATATAGGTAAAAGTAGCCGGAAATCCCGCTTTTTCAGGAATTTCGCTGAATGCTCCCCAGATACCCCATGTTATCATTGTGATACTGATGAATAACAACCATTTACGATTCTTCATATTATTAAAACTCTTGCTGTTGTTTTCGTTTTAATAGTTTAGCCGCATTCTCCCAATAGATCTTTTTCAAGACATCGTCGGGCAGATAAAAACCACTCAAAGGCCAGTAATAGCTGTTTCCAGGGCGGATGATGTGTTCATCAGCCGTTTCCAGTATCCGATAGACGGAGCGATACATGTTTACGCTCATTCCGTTGTCGGTACCGAACAAGATCCGGTCGGCATATTTCAGGATAAATGCGCGGGTTGCTCGCGGAGTTGCTGCCGATTCCGATACACGGGCCGCCAGATCGACATACAGGTTGGGATATTTATCGAGCAGTGTACTGAGGCGTGACAGATCGTGACTCATATTGAGATAATGGCAGGCAATAAAAGTTGTTTTCGGATTAGCTGCTACGGCACGTTCAAAACTTTGCATCAGTCCTTCGTATCCCAATTCTACCTGAGTCGTATCTACTTTCCACCGTGAAGCGTTCATTAAGCCGTCATTCGTTTTGTCGATTGGTAAGTACATCCAAATCGGATCAGCCATATGAATGCTGATTGGCATACCGAGCTCTCCACATTTTTCGAGCAAAGGTTTCAGTCGCGGATGGTCCAGATGAACGCCCTTCCCTTTTGTCGGAAAGGCATAAAGGTCGCCATCACCTTTGTCACCCATTTCTCCGATTCCGACAGCTCCCATACGATGGTTTCTTTCCAGTGCTTGTATAGCTCTTTTTTCCCAATCCGGTTCATCAAAACCTGTATAATCGAAACTGCACCATAATGCAAAGCGATCTTTGTAATCGCTATATTTTTCGACCAATACCTCGAATGCTTCCCCCTTGCTGTTATTGAGGATACTTGTAACTTGAACTCCCGCAGCATCCATGGATTTTACCCATTCCGCAACTTCTTTTTTATCTTTCGCATAATTGTGCGAATGCGCATCGAATACTGGATACTTGGCCTTTTGAGGAAAGGTTGCAGGAATATTGAATACGGAAATCGGTTTGTAGTCTTTCAACAACAAATGTTCCACATCCTGACCCGATATCTGGTTCAGGGAACCCCCTAATAGGGCACAGATAAATAACTTAATTGAAAGCTTTCTCATAATGATTTAATTTTAAAAAGTTTTTCAGCATTACTTCTGTAAATTTTCTTCAGTACATCGTCGGGCAGCTCGAAACCACTCAACGGCCAGTAATGGCTGTTGCCGGGAGTGATGATATGTTCGTCGTTACTTTCCAGTATTCGAAATACTGACCGATACATCTGTGCACGTCGGCCGTTATCCGTACCGAAAAGAATGCGGTCGGCATATCGGATAATGAATTCGCGCGTGGCACGAGGGGTTGCTGCCGATTCCGATACACGGGCCGAAATATCGAGGTAGAGATTGGGGTACTGGTCGAGTAGCCGTCCCAAACGTGGCAGATCATGATTCATATTCAGGTAATGACAGGCGATAAAGGTTGTTTTCGGGTTTGCTTTCAATGCATTTTCGAAATGTAACATTAAGCCGTCATATCCCAAGCAATTTGTTTTAGTAGTATCGATCCGCCAATTGGCAGAGTTCATTAATCCGTCGTTGTTTGCATCTATCGGCAGGTACATCCATATCGGTTCGCCCACATGAATATTGACTGGCATACCAAGGCTGGCACATTTTTCAAGCAATGGCTTCAATCGTGGATGGTCTATATGAATACCTCGCCCTTCTACAGGATAGCCATAAAGGTCGCCCTCTCCTTTATCTCCCATTTCTCCTACGCCGATCACTCCTAGTTTATGGTAGTGTACTAGTGAAGCTATTGCTCTTTTTTCCCAATCCGGTTCATCAAATCCTGTATAATCGAAACTACACCAAAAGCCGAAACGATCCGGATAATCACGATATCGTTCCATAAAAACATCGATCGGTTCACCTATCCAGTTGCAACTCATAATATGAGTAAATGCGATGCCTACCGAATCCATGGTATTGACCCATTCATCTACCTCTTCCTTACTCTTGGCATAATCATGCGAATGGGCATCTATCACCGGACATCGGGCTTTCTTTACTTCTACCTGTGGTATGCGGAATGCAGAAACCGGACGGTAATCTTTCAGTAGCAGATTCTCCACATTCTGTGCCCTTACTACCCCCTGGTGCACTATAATCAGCAGGTAAAAAATCCAAATAGTTTTATTCATAAAAAATCTGTATTTCATTTCTTGTTAATTATCGAAGGTTTACCATTTCGTATTTCTTTTTCAACATTTCGACTACCGGTGCTACTGCTGCAGGAAATACTTTGCGTAAATCTATTTCTTGACTGTCCGGTAAAATTCGCTTGAGTGCTTGCATGAAATGGTCTTTTATTTCGGTAGCCAGGTTTACTTTGCATATTCCGTGACGAATAGCCTCTCTTACCTGTACAGAAGGGATGCCGGAACTTCCGTGTAAAACCAGTGGAACTTCTGTCGCCTCACGGATTTCGGCTAATCTGTCGATTGCAAGCTGTGGTGTTTCTTTATAAAATCCATGCGCTGAACCAATCGCAACCGCCAGTGCATCAACTTTTGTAAGTGTTGCAAATTTCCGGGCCTCTTCGGGGGTAGTGAAGCCACCTTGTTGCGGTTGCCCGAGTTTAGCAATATACCCCAGTTCCGCCTCTACATTAGCACCATACGGCCGGGCCATTGCCACTACAGTCTTGGTAAGGGCTACATTTTCATCGAAATCTTTTTCACTGGCATCGATCATCACAGAATCGAATCCGGCATCAAGACATCTTTTTATAAAGGGAACGGAATTGGCATGGTCCAAATGTAACCATCCTTGCAAACCGAAATCGGCAAGTCCCTGGCGTCCCATCGTAACAGCCATCTCAAGTCCCATGTAGTCGATCGAGCTTTTAGTCAGTTGTAAAATAACAACTGACTGCGTTTGGGATGCCGCTTGCAGAATAGCCCACAATGTTTCGTAATTATAGAAATTGGTAGCCAAAACAGCTGATCGGTTTTGCCGGCATGTTTTCAGTGTTTCCTGTATGCTGCTTTTCATGTTTCTTTGTGGAAAATAAAAGTTATAACTGAATGGTTTGACCGAAGATTTCCAAAGCTCTTTTTTCGATCTCATTTTTATCGGTAAAGGCTCCAATGCCACCGGCTGCGGTTGTATTGATCGCTCCAGTCAGATTTCCCAGCCGCTGACATTCTGCCAGAGAGTATCCTTTTACATAACTGTAAACAAAGCCTGCATTGAAACTGTCGCCGGCACCGATCGTATCTATCACTTCTGTATTGAGGAAAGGAGATGCTTCTAGGGTTGTTCCATCTTTTTGGAACAGAATGGAACCTTGGCTACCACATTTTACAATACAGGCTTCTCCAATATATGGACGGATCTTTTCGATTGCTTCATGTAAGTCTGAAGTACCAGCCAAACCTTTCAATTCGGTTTCATTTGGCATAAAAAGTGTGACATAAGGCAAAATCTCAGTGTAATCAAGGTCCCATTTTTCCATTGGGTCCCATTGGGTATCGAGTGAAACAGTTATGCCGCGCTCTTTAGCTAGCTTGAGTATGCGAAGCAAATCGCGTTTGAGCCCTGATTGAATAAATATCGATGAGATATGGATATGTTTCGTGATTTCGAAAACCGATGGATCAATATCATTGAATCCCATTGTGTCCATACTACCTTGATAGGTAATATTGGCCCGGTCTTCTGCGTACGCCAAGACAATCGTCGCTCCGGTAGCGTATTGGTCTGTTTCGATTAAATAACGGGTGGAGACAGATCGTTTTTCTAGGCTTGTTTTTACCAGTTCGCCGAAGTTATCTTTCCCGATCATTCCCACAAAAGCTACTTTCATACCTAGGGAAGCAGCATTGGCTGCAAAAATCGCAGTGGAACTGCCCAGCGTAAGGAGCATATCGTCTGCAAATATTTCTTTGCCAATAACCGGCATGCTTTGGATATGATTCAGAATCAGATCAACATTGAGTTCACCAATCGCTATTATATCAAACTTTTTCATAACAATGAGTTATTTAGGTTTACCAGATTAAAAGCTTGAAAATATTTATCCATATCATGTTCAATACGGCAGGAGAGGGTCGTATGTGGGTCCATGCCAAGACGTGTCAAGTTATCGAAAAGAATTTGACGGGCCATAAAGGCTTCAGGGTGTTGCCAGATATATCGACAACAGGTTTTTATGATCCACGCGCGGCGGTCTGCTTGGAGCTCTTTAAAACTGCAGAGTTTTTCCTCGGGCTGAAGCCATTTTTGCCAACGACCGGATTCTCCAACCAAACGCTCGAGTGTTGAAGTTATATTGGATAATTGAGCGATCTGTCCCTCCTTATCCCGTGCTCTCTCTATTTGTTCCAGCTCTGCTAACCCTTCATATTCACTGATTGTAAATTCGGGTCCGACATTTGCAGCTCCGACCCCGGCTAATGGGTATGCTTCCGGGTTTGAAACTCCATCAGTATAATGTCCCTTTATATAGCTACCCAGCGGTCTTACTTTTTTTGTGAGTTTACGGGCTACGGACGTGTCAAAGGTTGTGGTGTGCAGATCTGTACCGACTTTGCCGACAATAAAACAGGGCCATACATCAGAAAGCCCACAAGAGTCCAGACCTGCTTTCAGATTTTCAAGAAAAGTATCGAAAACTGCTTCGTCTGCCAATCCTCCATGTACTTCTTCAGTTCCTACTTCGTACGATATTGCAGGTAAAGATCGGGCACGTCGGAATCGTTCCGTATGCTCAATAAGTTCCACTGTCCGTTCGACAACTACTTTTATATCGATCGTTTCTCCGTCCGGGAGAAAAATATCGACGGTAGGATCTACATGGATCAGATCGTAGCCGGCCAATATTGCATCTTCAAACGATTTTTTAACGCCATTCATCACTTTTTCCAAACTCCAGTGTTCTTTGGATTGGATATCCTTCAACCATGGACCTCCATGATCGATCGCTATAATATAGGTACCGTCGTAATCGACAGCAGCGGCTTCCTGTGCGAGAAGTTTTACAAATTGCTTTTGGGTTAGACCGGTATAACCTCCGTCACTATCTACTTGATTTAGGGTTGCAGCAAAATAGATTGGAGCATTATTTCGTTTGGCCGAGCGAAAAGAAGCTTTAATAACTGCTATTGAGTTTGGGCATACGGCGAAAATTGTTCGTTTAACTCCTGTCTGCTGTTCGAGTTTTGAAATCTGGTTTAATAAATGTTCTGTCTTTGTCATATTAGTTTTTATTATAGGTTGTCATACAAGATAACTCCTTCCACGATCCTTGAAATATTTCCGGAAACAGAGGGAGTGTCGGGGTTGAGGCCGATTTCAAGCGATTTGTAGAATCCCATCAGTTGTGCTACGATAACGTACGGAATACAGTCGTATATGGATGGACTATCGCCTTCACCGAAAATCACTTCGAGATCAGATTTTATACCTGTTGTCTTTACCGGTGTTTCCGAAACTATAATCTGTGCCGTCACTTTATTATTAGTGTTGATTTGTTTCACAAGGTCGGTTTCATACCGACGGATATGTTCATCTCCGGAAAATAGATAGACCAGGACCGTTTCTTTGTTAATAATAGCTTTTGGTCCATGACGGAAGCCAAGGAAAGAATCGAATTGGCAAACAATTTTTCCATCGGTTAATTCCTGTAGTTTCAGTCGTGATTCTTCTGCGATTCCTTTCAACTCTCCTGATCCTAAGAAGACTACACGTGAAAATTCACGTTTCATGATTTCCCGGATAATCGGAGCATAAGTGGACAGTATTTTTTGAGCTTTTAGGGTCAGTGACTGGATATAGGGCAATTGGGTATCTACATGTTGTATATTTGCGACTAGCAGGGCTGTGAGGAGCATACTTGAAAAGCTGCTGGTCATCGCTAAGCCCAAATCGTTTGTTTCGGGAGGTAACAACAGGAGCAAAGTATTCTCTTTGTCTGCATTCTTTGCAAGTTCCCCTTCTTTGTTACATGTAATGTAAATATGTGCCGTATGTTTACAGTATGTATTTACAATTTTGATCGCTCCTGCACTTTCCGGACTATTTCCTGATCTGGCAAATGAAATCAATAAAACCGGTTGATTTTCATTGATGTAAGCATGGTGGTTAGTGATAAGATCTGTGGTCGAAACTGATCTTGCTCCCCGAAAATTACTTTCCGACAAGACTATCTCTAAGATATTCCCGATATAGGCTGATGTTCCGGCACCAGTATAGATAATCTGGTAGTTCCGGTCGGTATATTGGGAAATAAAAGACTCGATCCTCACACGTTGTTGCAATACTAATTCATATACTTTCAACCACATTTCTGGTTGTTGCATAATTTCTTTGTAAGTAAAAAATTGATTGTCTTTCATCTTTTTATTATTGTTTTCTTTTGGGCAAAAATATTTCATTTCTTTACAGAAAAAGAGTCAAAACATTTGTTTTTTATTTCGAAAAATTAAACAATCCCTTTGGATTATATTGTAATATACTGTAAATGCGTGTGTTGTCTGTTTTTATGCGATGAAATAAAAACATTTCGAAATGTTTCGAAATTAATATTCTATTTGTTCTTTTTACTCAATAAAATTATTATTTTTGCAAATAATTCTTATTTCTAACAACAAAAATTGTAACAGTAATGAAATCAATAGGGTCGGCAAAAGAGCGTAGAGCTACTATTTTACAGGATTTGAATGAGAATCCAGAGATTTCTATCGAAAGTATGTGTAAGAAATTTAATGTTTCGGAAGTGACTATTCGAAAGGATTTGAATATTCTTCATGAACGAAATCTTTTGTTACGTACTCGAGGCGGTGCGATCCGGTTACCAAATACCAATGGGAAAAATAATGAAACATCCTTAAAATTAAAGGGCTTGTATAATTTTAAAGAGAAGTTGGCCATTGGAAAATTTGCAGCCTCTTTGATTCGTGATGGCGAGACTATTTTGCTTGATTCAGGAACCACAACTTTTGAAATTGCAAAAAATCTTCATCATTTAAAACATTTGACAGTTATTACGAATGCTCTTGATACTGCAATTGAACTTTTAAAGTATAAAAGATTTAATGTGATCTTGCTTGGAGGTCATTTACGCGAAGTATCGCATTCTACTGTCGGTCCTTTAGCAGAATCAAACCTGAAAGTTTTTTATTGTGACAAACTTTTTCTAGGTGTGGATAGTTTCAACATTGAATTTGGGTTATCTACACATGATATTGAAGAAGCTAATATTAATCAGACTATGTTTTCTATGTCAAAAGAGGTCATTGCAGTATTAGACTCAAGTAAATTCAATAAACGTAACTTTGTATTTATTGCTCCTGTAAACAAAATTCATACAGTTGTGACCGACAATAATATTCCATCAAATATCAAAACACAAATCAAATCGATGAATATAGCCTTATATACAGTGGAGCCATTTAGTATTCCATAGAATTTAGGTTAAGGTTCTATATGAATAAACTAGCTATGAGAATTATCTTGATACACAGATAGTTGCTCCTCTATCAAAAAATAGTTGAAAAAAAAATGTCTTATGTTGTACAACATATATAATTAATACATACATTTGCATCGTTTTACAACAAGAAGACATTATAGACCGTTTAAATTAAAGACAAAATGAAAAAGTTAGTTGCATTTGCTGCTATTGTTGCAGCCGTTTCTTTCACATCATGTGGTAACAAATCTGCAGAATCAAATGCTGAAGTTGCTGAAACTGAAACTACTGTAGAAGAAACTCCTGCAGTTGTAGAAGAAGAAACTGTAACAGAAGAAGTTGCTCCTGCTGAAGGTGATTCAACTGCTGTTGCTACTGAAACAGAAGCTGCTCCTGCTGAATAATATTCAGTAATCCAGTTAAAAGGACAGTCTGTATGCTTAAACATACAGACTTTTTTTGTTTATATACGGTATAACAATATGAAAAGAAATTTACTCATCTTTCCCGCAATAGCATTATTAAGTCATACTGTCGGTGCACAGACACCGGTCGATATGAACCTGTCATTACAGAATGTAGAGATACAAGGCAAACGTTTTGCCGGACTTAGCGGAGGAGAAGTCAAGCGCCTGCAGGTTGAAAACAATCTGAGTAGCCTGACCAATACGGTGTCGGATGCTTTTCGTCAGATGCCTTCGCTGGTTACGGATATCGAAGGAGGCGTAACCTACCGTGGTTCCAGTAAAGCCGGGATGCTTATCAACGGTATTCCGTATGGACTGCTGGAAGAATACAGCGGGGATGTTTTGATACAATTGCCGGCTTTATTCTTTAACCGGATTTCCATGTCAGCTTTGCCAGATATATCCTTTGTACCTGACGGGGATGCAGGGTTGTTGAATCTTGCGTCGGCAAACTATACGAAGGAAGATTCGCCGCTGACCGTTACGTTGGGAGCCGGATTGCAGGAACGCTATAATGCCGGAGCAATCGTCAATCTGCATCCGGGTAAGTTCCACATCGTGGGGAAATATAACTATCGGAAGGAATACCGCAAGCGTTCGTTCGATAAAACGACAAAGACGGAGACAGGGACAACCCTTATGAATAATAATGCTACCGCCCGCCCAGATGTACATCTGGCAGACCTGAGTGTCGGCTACGACCTGACTTCGAATGACCTGTTGACAGTATATGGTCTGTATCATCTGATGGATTACAGCCGTTACGGTGGTATCAATAATAAGGTTCTGAATCCGGATGGCAGCGTAAAGAACCAGATGACACGTCATCGTTATAATGACCAGCGCCAGGATGCCTATGCTTTGGAGGCACGTTGGAACCATCGTTTTGCCAATCCGCAGGATCAGTTGAATATCACATTCAACTATAACGATTTCGGATATGATGAGGATAACTATTATGAGAATGAGAAGCCGGGAACAGGTACAATTCTGAAAAAGGATAATATGTTCATCAACCAGGATAAGCATAATTACTTCCTGTCTGCCGCATTCAGTAAGTTATTTGCGGATGACTGGTACTTTAAAGCCGGCTATATCGGACGATTCAAAGATGAAAAGTATAACACGGAGACGAACGATATTAATATGAGTGATGATAGTTGGGTGCCTGTTGCCAATAAGTCATACGATTATTCATTCAACCGTAATACTCATTTATTGTATGCTTCCGTCGATAAACGTTGGCATCGTTTCTCCGCCGAAGCAGGTGTACAGGGGGAAGTCAATTCACAGGAACTGAAAGCAAATACGTTGAAAGAGGAAACTACCCGTTTCCATGTATATCCCCGTGTGAAGTTGTCGTTGCAGACCGGAAAGACCGGTAACCTGTCTTTAAGTTATCTGCAACGGGTGATCCGTCCTTATGGGGCTGACCTTAATCCTTTCATCCAGTACAGCGATCCTACTCATCTGGTGCAGGGGAATCCTGATCTGAAAGATGAGTTCGTCCATTCGTTGGAATTGTCTTATTTGCTGACTGCTGATCGCTTCCGTTTATCTCCGACAGTGTATTATCGTAATAAGTCGAACCGTATAATGGAAGTGGTGAATGACGAGTCTATTTGGCAAAAGACGAATGTCGGTCATAGTGAGGCGTTAGGTTTCGAACTTTCAGGGAACTGGGATCTGATCCGTCTTCTTTCTATCGGTTTTTCCGGTAATGTGTATCGGGATGAGATCGACGGTCGTACGGTAGGATATGACGCGAAGAAATCGATGGTTTGTACCGACCTGAAGGGGAGCATAACTTTCAATATCACTTCTACTACGGAATTACAGCTGGATGGTTTCTATATTTCAGATCAGCTGACACCGCAGGGGAAAGTGAAAAGCCACAGCAGTGTGAATGCCGGGCTTTCCCAGTATTTTATGAATCGTAAGTTACGTGCTAATTTAAGCATCAATAATATATTTGACGGCCTGGAAGAGACGACTATTATCGATACTGATAAAATGCAGATGGAACAGATCCGTAATCGTGATGCACGGGTTACGTGGCTGACATTGACATATAGCTTATAACAAGAAGTCCTCGTGCCAGGCACGGGGACTTCTTGTGTTTTACTCATCCTTTTTTCTTTTAGGGATATAAATTATCAGGCGGATGGACTGATCGTAAGTGAAGTAACTCCATACCCATTCTATCAGTACCATCAGTTTATTCTTGATTCCCAGGATGGAACGAAGATGTACCAGCATCCATACCATCCAGGCGATAAACCCTTGTAATTTTAACTTTTTCAGGTCGGCAACGGCTTTGTTACGTCCTACGGTTGCGAGTGTACCGAGGTTCACGTAATGGAAGGGCTTTAGTTTTTTACCGGCTTCCAGTTGTTTGAGATTCTCAGCCAGGAGGTTCCCTTGCTGGATAGCGACCTGGGCAACTTGTGGATGGCCGTTCGGATATTCTTCTTCTGTCTGGAAACAGACATCACCGATAGCGAATACATTCGTCTTTCCCTGCATCTGGTTGAACTCGTTTACGGTGATCCGACCGCCGCGGTTCAATAGTTCTTTATCGATATGGTCGAAGTGGGTGGCTGTTACACCGCTGACCCATACGAGTGTTTTTGTTGTGATAGTGGAGTTATCGTCCAATATGACTTTTCCGTCCTGGTAATCTATAACCCGCTTGTTGAGTATAATATTCACCCCCATTTCTTTCAGGAACTTTTCAGCGTTGGCAGAAGCCTCGGGTGACATTACTCCGAGCAATTTCGGGGAGCCTTCTATCAGATAGATATTCATATCCGATGGCTTCAAATCCGGATAATCTTTCGGCATGACGAACTTTTTCATTTCGGCCAGAACACCGGATACTTCAACTCCTGTTGCACCACCGCCTACAATAACGACATTCATCAGTGCCTGCCGTTCTTCCGGATCGGTGCAGATTGTCGCTTTCTCGAAGTTGGAAAGGAGTGTGTTTCTGAGTTCGAGAGCTTCCTGGATAGTCTTCATTGGCAATGCCTTTTCTTCAATGGTTTTGTTTCCAAAGAAGTTGGTGATGGTTCCGGAGGCGATTACCAGATAATCGTAGGTCAATTCGCCGATGGAAGTCTCGATCAGGTTACGTTCGGCGATAACGGCTTTCACTTCCGCCATCCGGAAATAGAAATCTTTTTGTTTCTGGAATATTTTACGGAAAGGAAATATGATCGATCCCGGTTCCAGTCCGGAAGATGCTACCTGATACAACAAAGGCGGGAACTGGTGGAAATTGTTTTTATCGATCAGGACAACCTGAAAGTTACTTCCTCTCAGCTTATTGGCCAACTTTAGCCCCCCGAAGCCACCCCCTATGATGACTACCCGTTTCTTATTTGTTTTTGCTATATTGAACCCCATATCTTTATGTTTTAGTTTATTGTAAAACAATTGAACAGAGGAATAAGTTGATAAATAAGAATGCTAAAGCCTTGATTTAAAAGATTGTTTCTTCGTCTTTTATTCTGTGGAAACAAGATACTGCCGGAAACCGTCGGAGTAGTCCGTGCGGTAATCCCCGTTCTCATCCGCATAGATGAAGAGATATTCCAGTTCGGGATGTTCCTGCTGGATTTTGCGGGCTTCCTCACGACCCATAGCCATAAAGGCGGTAGCGTAAGCATCGGCGGTCATGCAGTCGGGGGCAATGACGGTAGCGCTGAGGATGGGTTGGGCGGCTGGATAACCGGTACGCGGATCGATGGTGTGGGCATATTTCTTGCCATCTTTGATGTAGAAGTTACGGTAATCGCCTGAAGTGGCCAGGCCGTGACGACCACATAGGCGGACGATCTCCTGTAATTCCCGATTGGTTCCCATAGGATCGTCGGATGGTTTGGTAATGCCTATACGCCAGCATTCCCCTTTGGGGTTGACGCCTTTGGCTGTCGTTTCGCCACCAATGTCGATCAGGTAGTTTTCAATGCCTTTGCTATCGAAGAGACGGGCAATGACTTCACAACTGCAACCATCCCCCAAAGATGAACAATTCAGCAGAAGGCGGGGATCATCCTTTACAACCTTTTTCCCTTCCAGACGTACTTTCCGATAGCCGACAAACGAACGGACACTATCTATTATGGCGGGCGTGATATTGTCGCTTTTGCTGAAACCGAATCCCCAAAGATTTATCAGCGGGGCACAAGTGATGTCGTAAATACCGTTGGTCTGTTCGGATACTTCCATTGCTTTGTTGAATACTTCGACAAAGAGATCGTCCACTTCTATCTCTTTGTTCCTGTTCACCTGTGAGATAATGGAGGTAGAGTCGAATGTGTTCAGACAGTGGTAATAACGTTGAAGCTCAGCTTGTATTTCGTCTTCCAGCGATTCTGTGTACTCAAACTTGATAGTGTAGGGAGTATGGAGCATTCCTGCTACTTCAAAGTATTGTTTCGGTTGTTTGCAACTGTTCAGCAGGAGGATAATAAGGAAGGAGAAGGTGAGTGTAAGATGTCTGTGTTTCATATTATTTCGGATTGTAGACCGGTGATAAAGATTTGTGCATTCACTATGGCATAATTATGCCATAGTGAATGCACTTTTGTGCCACGCCGGATGCACATCTGTGCCAAGGCTATGGCACGATCGTGGCACAACTATATTCTTATAACCCCATAAGGATTTTCTTCAGGACAGTCTGTGCCGATATCTCACGGTTGGCGGCTTCCGGAATGACAATGCTTTGCGGGCTTTCGATCACGTCGTCGGTAACGATCATGTTACGGCGTACCGGCAGGCAGTGCATGAAATAAGCGTTGTTGGTTAGCGCCATCTTTTCCGTATCGACAGTCCAGGCACGGTCTTTGCTTAATACCTGACCGTAGTTCGGATCAGCATAAGCAGCCCAGTTCTTGGCGTAGATGAAGTCGGCACCTTCAAAGGCCTTCTTCTGGTCGTATTCCACGCGGGCGTTACCGACGAACTTCGGATCCAGCTCGTAACCTTCCGGGTGGGTGATAACGAACTCGTAGTCGGTAGCGTTCATCCATTCGGCGAAACTGTTGGGGACAGCCTGCGGCAATGCTTTCGGATGAGGAGCCCAAGTCATAACCACCTTCGGACGGGCAGTCTTTTTATATTCTTCGATGGTGATCAGGTCGGCGAAACTCTGCAACGGGTGGCGGGTGGCCGCTTCCATGCTGAATACTGGGCGACCGGAGTATTTGATGAACTCGGAGATAATCTTTTCGTTGTAGTCGTCTGCCTTGTTCTCAAAACGGGCGAAAGAACGTACGCCGATGATGTCGCAATAGCAGCCCATCACCGGAATGGCTTCAAGCAGGTGTTCGGGCTTGTCGCCGTCCATGATGACACCGCGTTCGGTTTCCAGTTTCCAGGCGCCCTGGTTCACGTCGAGTACCATCGTGTTCATCCCCAGGTTCATGGCAGCCTTCTGGGTAGAGAGGCGAGTACGCAGGCTGGAGTTGAAGAATATCATTAGCAGCGTCTTGTTCTTACCAAGAGCTGTGAACTGAAAGCGGTCTTTCTTAATCTCGAACGCTTCGTTAAGCGCCTGACGAAGGTCGCCTAAATCCTGTACACAAGTGAAATGTCTCATATCATTTATTTCTAATTTGTCCGTTACCGTTAATAATATATTTGTAAGTAGTCAATTCGGGTAATGCCATCGGCCCGCGTGCATGCAATTTCTGTGTACTGATACCGATCTCCGCCCCGAAGCCGAACTGGGCCCCATCGGTGAAAGCCGTCGACACATTGCTGTAAACACAGGCGGCATCTACTAGTTGCTGGAACAAAGATACGATTTCTTCCGACTCGCTTACGATACTTTCGCTATGTTTCGAACTGTATCGGGTGATGTGCTCCAGTGCCTCGTTGAGACTGGCAACCGTGCGGATGCTCATCTTATAGTCGAGGAACTCGGTACCGAAGCTGTCTTCCGTAGCCGGTTGAAGCAGTTCCGATGGATAAGAACCGACCAGAGAGTCGAATGCCGGTTGGTCGGCGTATATGATTACATGGCTGTCTTTTAGCTTATTGCAGATATAAGGCAGGTCGCCGAGACGATCTTGATGGATAATCAGACAGTCCAAAGCGTTACACACGCTGACACGGCGCGTCTTTGCATTGTTTACGATGGCTTGCCCTTTCTCCTTATCTCCTTCCTTGTCGAAGTAGGTATGGCAAATCCCGGCTCCCGTCTCGATCACCGGAACGCGGGCATTGTCGCGTACGAAGTTGATCAGCGAACTGCTGCCGCGTGGAATGATCAGGTCTACCAGTCCGACGGCATTTAACAGCTCGGTCGTAGCTTCCCGGTCAGGAGGCAATAGACAACAAACAGCCGGGTTAACGCCATGACGTTCCAGCACTTGGTGGATAATCCCGACCAATGCCCGGTTGGAATCGTCCGCATCTGAACCACCTTTCAACACGCAGGCGTTTCCACTTTTGAAACAAAGGGAGAATACGTCGAATGTCACGTTCGGACGTGCTTCATAGATCACACCTATTACTCCGAAAGGTACAGATACTTTGCGGATCACCATGCCGTTCGGACGGGTTAACTCACTCAGAACCTTGCCCAGCGGTGAGGGGAGTGTTGCTACATTCTTCATATCCCCGGCGATACCTTCCAAACGGTCGGCTGTCAGCTTCAGACGGTCGTATTTGGGATTAGCAGGATCCATACGGGCCAGGTCTTTCTCGTTGGCGGCTAGTACTTCCGCCTGTTGCTTTAGTAGCTCGTTGGCTGTATCGGTCAGGATGCTATTTCTAGCTTCATCGCTCAGTGTGATAAGCTGACGCGAAGCAGTAACACTTTGTTGTAATAGATGGTTGATTGCCATATTCTTTTCTTATTAACTGGTTCTAACTTTTCCTTCGGTAGCAATAGTCTCTGTCTAGTCCAAATACAGATAATCATAATGTACCAGCGGCTTGATGTCCCGTTGCCCGATCAGGGTCACTGCTTCCCGGCTATCGTATCCGGCACAGCCAACGCCTATCTGAATACCGTCTTCGCCGACTATCTTGACAATGTCGTTCTTCTCGAACTCACCTATGATGGCTGTCACGCCCACTAATAGCAGGCTTGTAGCCCGAGGGCCAGTCAACGCTTCTTCCGTCCCTTTGTTGATATGTATCTCTCCTTTGGCGAAACCTTCGGAGTGGGCGATCCATTTCTTTACGCTACTCACGGGTTTGGCAGCAGGAATAAACCGGGTGCAAACCTCCGTACTTCCCTTAACTAGTAGCCGGGGCAGAATGTTTTCCTTCTTTCCGTTACCGATGATGACGGTGATTCCTTCGTCGGCCACTTTCTGTGCGATACTGCATTTGGTGAGCATACCGCCCCTGCCGAATGACGACTTGCTGGTTTGTACATATTCCGACAGATCCTGTTTTCCGCCGTCGATTTCGCGGATCACCGTTGCTGCCGGATCGGAAGGATTGCCATTGTAAATACCGTCGATATTACTTAGGATAATAAGCGCATCCATCCCCATCATTGTTGCGATCAGGCCGGACAGCTCGTCATTATCCGTAAACATCAGTTCGGTTACGGAGATCGTATCGTTCTCATTGACGATCGGTATCACATTATTCTCAAGCATCACTTCCATACAATGCTTCTGGTTGAGATAATGCGTGCGGCTACCGAAGTTCTCCTTTGTCGTGAGCACCTGGCCACAGGCAATCTTATGCTCACGGAATAACTCGAAATAACGGTTTATCAGTTTAGCCTGTCCCACTGCCGAATAAAGCTGACGGGCTGAAACCGGATCGAGCTTCCTGCCGGGTTTCACCTCACTGCGTCCCGATGCGACCGCACCTGATGAGATCAGAACGACCTCTACACCATGTTGATGAAGTTCGGCAACCTGGTCGACCAGGGCCGACATGCGGGTGACATCTAATGAACCGTCTTTTCTTGTTAAGACGTTGCTGCCGATCTTTACAGCTATTCGTGTAAACTGATATGCCATTTTCATGTTCTTTAAGAATAGAAAGCTGCGTCTCTTTGTATAACAGGGAAACGCAGCTTGTATAAAGGAATGATATTATCTTATTTATTATCCTTGTCGCGTATTTCCACACGGCGGATTTTTCCGCTGATTGTCTTGGGTAGTTCATCTACGAATTCTACCACGCGGGGATATTTATAGGGGGCAGTGACACGTTTTACATGATCCTGCAACTCTTTGATAAGAGCTTCGCCTGCCCTGTCTTTATAATCTTTTGCCAGCACGATCGTAGCTTTGACCACCTGACCACGTATCTCGTCAGGCACACCGGTAATAGCGCATTCTACAACGGCGGGGTGTGTCATCAGGGCACTTTCTACTTCGAACGGGCCGATACGGTAACCGGAACTCTTGATCACATCGTCGGCACGTCCCACAAACCACAAGTAGCCGTCTTCATCACGCCAGGCTACGTCGCCGGTATAATACATGCCGTCGTGCCAAGCTTCGTGAGTCAGTTCGGCATCACGGTAGTATTCCTTGAACAGGCCTATCGGTTTCTTGTTGGTTGTATGGATTACGATCTGTCCTTGTTCACCGTCTTCTGCACGGCTTCCGTCAGGACGGATCAGGTCTACATCATATTGCGGGTTGGGAACACCCATAGAGCCGGGCTTCGGTTCCATCCAGGGGAAGGTGGCAACTGTAAGTGTTGTTTCCGTCTGTCCGAATCCTTCCATCAGCTTGATACCGGTGAGTTTATAGAAAGCATCGAACACAGCAGGGTTCAGCGCTTCGCCGGCAATCGTACAATATTGCAAGGAAGACAGATCGTACTTTGTCATGTCTTCGCGGATCAGAAAGCGGAAGATCGTAGGAGGTGCACACAAAGAAGTGATGCGGTAATCCTGGATCATCTGCAACATGTCGGCCGGCGTGAACTTCTCATGGTCGTAAACGAATACGGTAGCTCCCGCAATCCATTGTCCGTACAATTTTCCCCAGACAGCTTTTCCCCAACCTGTATCGGCAATGGTCAGATGCAGACTGTCGCGATGCAAGTTATGCCAGAAACTACCTGTTACGATATGTCCTAAAGGATAAGTGAAATCGTGTGCAACCATTTTGGGGTTACCGGTCGTTCCTGAGGTAAAATACATCAGTGAAATATCATCGTTGCTATTCGGATGGGACGGACGAACGAACGGAGACGCATCCGCTATTCCCTTGTGGAAATCTTCGAATCCTTCCGGTATCTCCGGGCCAACGGAAACCAATGTCTTGATACTCGGTGATTCCGGTAGGGCATCAACAATATGTTTGGTGATAACCTCTTCCCCGGCACAAACGATCATCTTGATATCGGCGGCATTATTACGGTAAATAATATCTTTCTTTGTTAAAAGGTGAGTAGCCGGAATAACAACCGCTCCCAGTTTATGTAATGCAATGATCGAGAACCAGAACTCATAGCGACGTTTCAAAATCAGCATCACCATATCACCCCGACCGATACCCAGCGACTGGAAGTAAGAAGCGGTCTGATCGGTATATTTTTTCAGGTCAGCAAATGTGAAGTCGATATGTTCACCCTGATCATTTGTCCAGCATAATGCTTTTTTATTCGGCTCTTCTGCAGCCCATGCATCTACTACGTCGTATCCGAAGTTGAAATTCTCGGGTACTTTTATTTTGAAGTTATTGATAAAATCTTCCTGCGACGCGAAAGTCGTCTGATCTAAGAATCTTTCTAACATAATTAAATTGTTCTTTTTAAAGTATTATAGCCAGAAAACTGACCTTTTCTCCGTCCAGAGCTTTCATGCCGTGTGGCAACTCGGAGTTGAAATATATACTGTCGCCTTCTTCGAGGATCAATTCTTTATTATTGATCTGCAGGAGCATGCGGCCTTTTAATACGAGGTTGTATTCCTGTCCCGGGTGCGAGTTCAGATAGATGGGCTCTTCTTCGGTTTTGGGATGAACGGTGACCATAAATGGATCGGCTTTACGTCCGGCAAAACCAGCTGCCAACGATTGATACTTGTAGGCTTTTGTACGCTCTACAGCGATACCTTTGCCTTTGCGTGTGATGAAATAAGAGCTCATTTTGGGTTCGTCGCCAAACATCAGGGTGGTGAGTTCCACTCCGTAGGCTTGTGATATCTGATGCAATATGCTAACTGAAATATCAACTGTGCCACTTTCCATCTGCAAATATTGCTCGGTGGTCAGGTTGCATACCTTAGCCATTTCTTCGGGGCTGATTTCCAGTGCATCCCGAAGTCCTGCCAGGCGTTCTGCTATTTGTTTTATCTGTTCGTTCATCTCCGTGGATTATTATTATATTTATGTTGCCCCAAAGTTATAAATAAAAAGCAAAATGACTAAGAAAATGTCGAATAGAATGTTATTTAGATATTTTCTTTGGAAATGAAAATGTTAAATCTTATATTTGTTTAAGTATGGGGCTTGAATTTGTTATCGCTAAACTTAAATCTAATATGTCGAAGTATGGTTTTTACTATAAGCTTTATTGAGTTTGCCCTTGAAATTGTAAGATTAATATAGTAAACGTATGAATGAAAAGATTGAATTTCTTTTTTTTGAAAATAAGCACCCGAACTTCTGTGTTTTTGTATTAATATTGAATTGGCATATACCTTGTTTTGAAATAGCTGAGTCTTCTGACAATACAGAATATGTAGAAATATATAATAAGATCCACCAATATGTTGTAACTGAAAAGCATTTTTTGGATAAAGATATATCTGTAAATATAATTGTTCATCAATGTGATGTTAAGAAAAAGTCATTGAATAAAATTCTTCGGTTAAAAGAAAACTTGGCTTTTCATGGCTACATAAACAAGCAGCGTGTTATTTATGCAACTAATATATTGCTGGATCCTTCTAACAAGTTGATTGAAGTAGTAGCAGAAGAAGCCAGTTTTAATAATTCCCGGACATTCGTGCGTAATTTCAAAGCTGTATATAATATGACTCCAAGCGAATATCGGAACCGTTATGGATTAAAGAAGTGCTGATTTTACTTATAAACAGTTCGTCGATAGGACAAAAACGATTTTGTCCTATGGTGGGTTGATAGTGTCTTCTGTATGCCTTGTATTTCCTTGGTCGGTGTCTTTTTTTGTCGTTTATTTGCATCAGAGAAAGAGATAAAAGTAAAAAGTGTTATAACGCATATTGAAATGACTAGGCATACCTTAATCTATGAAGAAAGAAAGAAGAAGGGATTCTTCTTTCAGGTAGTCTGGTAGAGACGTTTGTCAGACTACCTTTTCTAAGAAAGTTGTGCCTATGAAAAGGTTTACGTTTGATGTTAGTTGATCAACTGTTTTTTGTAATTTTCTCATAATAGTTGAATTTTGGTTAAATCGAAAAAGTCCCGGCTTGTGAAAGTCGGGACTTTTGTATACAAAAAAAGGATAACCTTTCGATTATCCTTTTCCTGAGAGCGGAAGACGGGGCTCAAACCCGCGACCCTCAGCTTGGAAGGCTAATGCTCTATCAACTGAGCTACTTCCGCAATTTTATTGGCTTTTGAAAAGTTAGTGGGCAGTGATGGATTCGAACCACCGAAGTCGAAAGACAGCTGAGTTACAGTCAGCCCCATTTGGCCACTCTGGTAACTGCCCCTATTATTTTCAATTGCAGTGCAAAGGTACGATTATTTTTGAAACCTGCAAGCGTTTACTCAGAAAAATGTATCATTTTTAGTGCAGTCACAGCAGCTTCATCCCCTTTATTTCCGTACTTACCGCCGGCACGATCTTCTGATTGTTGCATGTTGTCGGTAGTTAACAATCCGAAAATGAACGGGATATCATACATCAGGTTCAGTTCGGTAATACCCTGTGTAACGCCTGAACAAACGTAATCAAAATGTGGAGTATCACCTCTTACAACGCATCCTAAAACGATTACAGCATTCACATCTTTTGTTTCTGCCATACGTTTAGCACCGAAAGTCAGTTCGAAGCTGCCCGGAACACGTTTTACATAAATGTTTTCCGGTTTCACACCATGTTTCTCCAGTGTATTGCATGCACCTTCCAGTAATTTCTCTGTGATGTGCTTATTCCACTCTGCGACTACAATACCGAATGTCATTTCTGAACCGTCGGGTACACTGTTGAAGTCGTAGTCTGATAAATTTTGATAAGCTGTAGCCATAACTTTGTATTTAAAAAATAAAAGGATGCCTTTTTTGATGAGACATCCTCTTGTATAGTTTATATCGTACGATTCATATTATTTAGCAGCAGAAGCACGGGCGATATACTTATCGATATCAGCAGCTTCCATTGAGTTGAAATATTTTTCTTTGATCGTAGTGTATGCTTTAACAGCATCGCTGTATTGTTTCTGGTTTTCGTAAGCGATACCGGCTTTCTTCAGATAAACAGGGCTGATTACTTCATTGTCAGCGCTTTTTGCTGCTTTTTCGAAATAGCTGATACCTTCTTTGATGTTACCCATATTCACGTAGCAGTCACCGATCAAGCCGATAATAGCCGGAGATATCATGTTGTCGTCTCCGCTGAATGATTTCAACTTATCTAAAGCTTTTTCAGTTTCTCCCATTTTGAAGTAGCAGATACCGGCATAAGCTTTAGCCAGATTTCCGGAAGCTGTGCTACCATATTGGTCGATGATCCCTTCAAAGCCTTCGTAGTCGGCACCATTACCGTTCAATGCCAAAGCGAAAGAGTCCTTAGCGAAATATTGTTCTCCTTTAAATATAGCAGCGGCTGCTTTCTTTTGCTGAGGAATCATGTAACCGTGTTTAATTCCTAAAACAGCTCCAACAACGAGTGCGATAGCTATAATTCCGTAAATGATCTTTTTTGAATTGTTTTCAATGAACTGCTCTGATCTTGAAACAATTTCTTCTACTTCTAACTCCGTGTTGGTGTTTTTTTCCTTAGTAGCCATAATGTGTTATAGTTATTTATTATTTTTATCTACTGATTTATGCCAATGGCAATTCAAAGCGCAAAAGTAGTTTTTTTTACTGATATAATCTATACTTAGAAGTATATTTTTTAATTTTGTACGATTAATATGGTACAGATGATACTCAAAAAGCTTTCTATTCTTAATTACAAAAATATTCTTCAGTCGGAAGTATCTTTCTCACCCAAAATGAATTGTTTCTTTGGAAATAACGGGATGGGGAAGACGAATCTGTTGGATGTGATTCATTATCTTTCGTTTTGCAAGAGTCATGTAAATACTCCTGACAGTCAGATTATAAACAATGATCAGGATATGTGTGTGATCCAGGGTGAATATGATTATGAAGGAAGAGGGGAGGAGATCTTCTGCGCCATCCGCCGCCGTCAGCGGAAACAGTTCAAACGGAATAAGAAGGAATACGATAAGCTGTCGGAGCATATCGGCCTGTTGCCTTTGGTAATGGTTTCTCCGGCAGATTCGGATTTGATCCAAGGGGGGAGTGACGAGCGCCGTCGTTTTCTGGATTTGATTATTTCGCAGCAGGATAAACAATACCTGCATGCCTTGATCCAATATAATAAAGCGTTGCTTCAACGGAATATGCTACTGAAAAATCAAAGCATGGATGCTTCGCTCTATGAAGTATTGGAGATGCAATTGGGGATGTATGGGCGGATGGTCTTTGAAAAGCGCCAGTTGCTGGTGGAAAGCTTTATTCCGATCTTCAATGAGTATTATCAGACGATCTGTCGCTCTTCGGAAGTGGTCGGCTTGCGTTATATCTCCCAACTGGCAGGGAATGACCTGCCCGATTTACTGGCAGCCAACAGGGAGCGCGACCGTATTTTAGGCTATACATCCAACGGCATTCATAAAGATGAACTTGAAATGACTCTGAACGAACATCTGATCCGCAGGGTCGGATCGCAGGGACAGAATAAAACATACCTGATTGCTTTGAAGTTGGCTCAGTTTGCTTTCTTGGCAAGAAAGGGGCAGACTATCCCGATCTTGCTTCTGGATGATATCTTCGATAAACTGGATGCGGCACGTGTAGCGGAGATCATCAAGCTGGTGAGTGATGATAGCTTCGGTCAGATATTCATAACCGATACCAACCGGAAATATCTGGATGAGATCCTTTTGGCTATGGAGCATGATTATGCCTTGTTCAAAGTGGAGCAGGGAGAAGTTCAACCAATGGAGGATCCGGCATGAAGCGTAAAAATACACAAGCTATCGGCGAAGTCCTGAGAGATTTTTTCGAGGACAATACGGAATTATACGAAAAGATTCTGGAGATCCGTATCGAACGTGCCTGGAAGGAAGTGTTGGGGCCAATGGTTATGCAATATACCCGTAATATATATGTACGCGATCATATATTATATGTATCGCTTACTTCTTCGGTGCTGAGAAGTGAATTAACCTTGTGCCGCGATAGATTGGTGAAGAGTTTGAATGAATATGCCGGAGCAACCGTTATCCGGGATATTATTATCCGGTGATAATCTCGTTTTCCGTAATGATCATATCCATTTTCTTGTCGAACGGTTCGACCGGAACACTTTCCTGTAACTGAAAATCGAAACAAATACCGATCTTGGGTGCCTGTAAAGTCGATAACAGCCGGTCGTAATATCCTTTTCCCCGTCCCATACGGTTCAGTTGGCGATCGAAAGCGACACCGGGCACGATTATTAAATCTACATCTGATTCGGGGACTGTTGTTTCTGTGTCCTTCGGCTCAGGAATGCCGAAAGCTCCCGGAGTTAAGCTGTCGTAGCCTTTATAAGGTAAAAGACGGAGATCGTCGCCGACTACCAGCGGGAGAAGGAGTTGCTTTTTATCGAACCATTTTTCGAGTAATCCGGCTGTCTGGACTTCTCCGGGTATGGAGTAATATAAAGCAATACAAGAAGCCTGCCGGAAGAGTTCAGTCTCTTCCAGCCGCTTCCATATCTTTTCAGAGAAGTCAAGCAGTATAGTCTTCCCGTATGATTTCTTTAGCGAGGCTATATCTTTTCGGAGTTGTTGCTTGGCTGTCTGCAATTCCTTTGTCTGCATTTTCTTTCTCGATTGTAGGAACTGATTTCCCTTCGTTTATGATTTTGATCGCACGCAATAAAGTAGGGTCGTCCTTCAGGAAGATCGGATAAAATCCGGCTTCATCGAAGAAGTTACGTACGATGTATGCCTGCAACTGGTTCTCGATCAGCTTACCCGAAATATTAATCAGGTTCGGGCGTTTCTTGATGCCTTTGGTTGCTGCGAAGTTTGTAAAGTCATAAAGCAAAGGTTGCGACTGCAGGTACTTGTACAGATCCTGATAAGTAGCGAAAGAGGATAACTTCTCACGATTTCTGTCCGAATATTCAAGTGCATACAGATAAAGTGTTCCGCTGTTTACAATACTTGTGAAATAAGTTGTGATGCCACTGGTGTCGCGCGGAATAAAGATATCCGGCATGATGCCGCCGCCGCCATATACTGTTCTGCCGATCATGGTATGATATTTCTCCGTATGCGTATTCTTGATACTGTCGGCCGAGTCGAACTCACCATGAATGAAGCGGTTGTACAGATCCTGGTCATAATCGGCCGAGTCTCCCAGTTTGTAATCTTTCTGAATGCTTCGTCCCGAAGGAGTGTAATAACGGGCAATCGTCAGGCGTATTTCCGAACCGTCGCTCAGTTTGATTGGCGATTGAACCAGTCCTTTGCCATAAGTACGACGGCCAACGATCATTCCGCGGTCGTTATCCTGGATAGCACCCGAGAAAATCTCACTGGCGGAAGCCGAAAATTCGTCAGTCAGAACAACGATAGGAGTTTCCTTACAAGTCCCTGTTCCGTTAGTATAAACATCGTTACGCGGGAAAGCTTTCCCTTCCGTGTAAACGATCAGTCGTCCCTCCGGCATAAATTCGTTTACCATATTGATAGCCGCATCCATATATCCACCGGTGTTTCCACGCAGGTCGATAACGAATGAGTCACATCCCAATTCTTTCAGTTTGGCAATGGCCGTGATAAACTCGTTATAGGTTGTTCGTCCGAACTTGCTGACTTTGATGTAGCCGATCCCTTTGCTCACTTCGTAAGATACATCGACCGAGTTGACCGGTACGTCTCCGCGCGTTACATCGAAGTAAAGCAGATCCGGTGTGTCTCCACGTTTCACACCCAGCTTGACAGTACTGTTCTTTGCACCACGTAATGTGCGCATGATCTTAGCCTGGCTGGTACTGTTGCCGGAATAGATCGAGTCGTTAATCGTAATGATACGGTCGAACGGAAGCAGTCCAGCTTTTTCTGCCGGGCCTCCGGATATAACGCTGATCACGAGGATCGTATCAGTCTGCATATTGAAAGAGACCCCGATACCGCTGAATGAACCTTCCAGATCTTCGTTCACGATGGAGGCATCTTCGGCAGAAATATAAACGGAGTGCGGATCGAGTTCGCTGAATATTTTAGGAATAGTCCCTTCCACCAACGATTTCATATTTACAGTATCGACATATTGTTCGTCAATGATGTCGAGTATCGCATTTATTTTATTTCCGCTGGAAAACATCCGGCGTTTGCCGTTTTGTGTAAGAGAAAGATAATGGTTCCCGATAAAGATACCGAGAGCAATACTTGCTGCAATAATTACAGGCAACCAGATGGTCAGCCTTCTGTTCTTGTTCATAAAAACGTATATTTATTCGTTTATATCAATGTATTCTATACTAATTCCGGCACGATGCAATAAATTGCACCCGTCTTCCATCCGGTATTTTTCAGAATAGACAACACGTTTGATGCCCGATTGGATGATCAGCTTGGCACACTCTATACAAGGAGCCGAAGTGACATAGATCGTAGCACCCTTGCTGCTGTTTGATGATGCAGCCACCTTGGTTATAGCATTCGCCTCGGCATGTAACACATAAGGTTTGGTTACATTGTTCTCATCTTCACAGATATTCTCAAAACCGGCCGGTGTTCCGTTGTATCCATCGGAAATGATCATCTGGTCTTTAACTATCAGTGCTCCGACCTGACGTCGTTTGCAATACGAATTCTCTGCCCAGACTGCGGCCATCCGCAGGTAACGTTTATCCAGTTCGTATTGCTTTTCTGTTTTTTCGCACATTGTTTACCTGATTTTATCCTTAATTATTCAGCTAGCAAAGGTAAATATAATTGATTTAACTATTGTATGTTTAGCTATTTTTATATCAATTGCTATTTGCTTTCGGTTCAGCCTGTTTGATCCCGTTTCTGATGAGCAGGGCATCGATCGTCGGCTCCTGTCCGCGGAAGCGTTTATACAATATGGCCGGGTCTTCCGTTCCTCCTTTGGATAATATGTTTTCGCGGAACGAACGGGCTGTTTCCCGGTTGAATATCCCGGCTTCCTTGAATACAGAGAATGCATCGGCATCCAGCACTTCCGCCCATTTGTATCCATAGTATCCGGCTGCATAACCGCCGGAGAAGATATGTCCGAAGCTACTGCTCATCAATGTCCCGGGAACCTCCGGCACGATAACGGTCTGCGCCCAGGCCTGTTTCTCAAAAGTGATCACATCCCCTTCGAACGGGACGGTTTGTGTATGCCAGGCCATGTCGAGCAACCCGAAACTTAACTGGCGGCAACAGAAATAACCGGTGTTGAAATTAGATGCGTCCACCAGTTTACGGACGAGTTCCTGCGGGATCTTTTCCCCTGTTTCGTAATGTACGGCTATCTGATCCAGGAATTCTTTTTCCGTCAGCCAGTTTTCCATGAGTTGCGAGGGAAGTTCCACAAAATCGCGGTATACGTTCGTTCCGGAAAGGCTGGCGTATTTTTCTTCTGCAAACATTCCGTGCAGTGCATGTCCGAACTCGTGGAGTAATGTGTTTACTTCATCGAAAGTCAGCAATGATGGTTTCGTTTCGGTTGGCCGCGTAAAGTTCATCACGATAATGATTTGTGGGCGGCTGTCTTTTCCGTCAGCTTCGTGCTGTTGTTCCTTGATGCTGTTCATCCAGGCTCCCGACTGCTTTCCGTCGCGCGGATGGAAGTCGGTGTAGAGGATGGAGAGAAATTTGCCATCGGCATCATACACTTCGTAAGCATCGACTTCCGGATGATAGACCGATATCTCTTTGTTCTCCTTGAATGTGATACCGTATAGTTGCGTGGCAAGTCCGAAAACTCCCTTTTTAACATTGTTCAGTTCAAAATATGGACGTGTCATTTCATCGTTTACATCGAAACGGATATCTTTCAGCTTTTCCGAATAATAGCTCCAGTCCCAGGGCATGACGGTGATGTTTTCTTTTTCCGTTCCCATCGCGAATCCTTGTACGGCATTATATTCGTTGATGGCGACAGGCTTATAGGCAGCCAGCAATTGATCCAGCAGGTTATAGACGGTTGTCGGATTTTTAGCCATCGTATGCTTAAGCGAATATTCCGCATACGTGTTGTAACCCATCAGGCGGGCTATCTCCAACCGGATATTGACGATCTGGCGGATGATCTCTTTATTGTCATATTCATCTCCTTTGTTTCCGACGCTCATATATTCCCGGTACATCGCCTCACGCAGTTTGCGGGAATCGGCATAACGCATGAATGGAACGTAACTCGGTGCAGTCAGATTGAATAACCAGCCCTCTTTCCCTTTTTCTTTGGCACGGTGAGCGGCGGCTTCACGAATGCTTTCGGGCAGGCCGGACAAATCTTTCTCATCGGTTAGAAGCAGCTCGTACCTGTTTTTATCTTTCAATGCATTCTGGTCGAATGTCAGAGATAGGATACTCAGGTCTGTACTTAACTTGCGGTACTTCTCTTTGTCCTCCGGATTCAGGTTGGCACCACGAACAGAGAACGATTCAAATGTTTCTTCCAACAATTTGGCGTCTTCGGTAGAAAGGTTGAGCCTGTCTTTTTGTTCATACACGCTTTTGACACGTGCAAATAGCTTTTCATTCAAAAAGATATTATTGGAACTTTCCGACAGTTTGGGGGATATCCTTTGTGAGATCTCCATCATTTCGTCATCGGCTTCCGCATTCAGCACATTGAAAAAGGCTGAACTGACTTTGTTCAGCAGTTTGCCGCTTTGCTCCAGAGCAACGATTGTATTTTCGAAGGTTGCAGGCTGTGTTTCGTTGGCGATGGCCTGCACCTCGCTGTCGAGTTGCTTGATCCCTTCGTCGAAAGCCGGTTCGTAATGTTCGGTTTTTATCTCGTTGAAAGGAGGTGTATCGAATGGGGTGTTATAACTGAAGAAAAACGGATTATGAGTTGTTTGTGTCATATCTCTTATACATTATATATTATTATAGTCCATATTGCCGGAAACAACCTGTTTATTTCCCGGCACAAAGATGGAAAAAATAGCTGTGTTACTGAATAAATTCCCTTTATATTTCTAAATTCTGTTGCCAAACGGATCGCTTGCCGATAGTTATCTGCAGGCTTGTCGATAATTATCAACAAGCTTGCCGACAGTTATAAGCAGGCTTGCCGATAACTATCGGACAGTAATTTTGTTGGTGGAAAAGTCTGCCAGCATCAGCATTTGCCAACAATTGGTATACTTTAGCTTCCCGCTTTTGTTTTATAACTCCGGAAAGGGAGCTTTTGTTGTTTTCTTTACGGGTACATTTTTCTAAATGGTATACTTATCAGGCTTTTTTTTAGTCAGTCTAAGATATTCATACAGTAGCTTGTTTTGAGTTTTTAACAACTGTTCATGTGTTTGACAACACATTCATAGAAGTTCTTTATTTTCTAAGGGTTTATTTATCAATCATTTCGGAGTTGTAAAAAAAATCAGTTTCTAAATAAATATGAAAGCTGATTTGTTTTTTTTGTTTTTAAGTGATACATTTGATCTGTATATCATATCATTTTCATTATATGAGCATAAACTTAAAACCAAATACAATATGAGTTATCTTAAATTTGACAAGACTCTTATGACAAACCTGGAGGAGTCCCTGCCCAGGGAGATTCTCCGTACGAATCGTTCAGGAGCCTATCATTGTACCACTATCGCGGATTGTAACACGCGAAAGTATCATGGATTACTTGTCATTCCGGTGCCAGAACTAGATGATGAAAACCATGTGTTGTTATCTTCGTTGGATGAAACAGTTATACAGCATGGGGCTGAATTTAATTTAGGTCTTCATAAGTATCAGGGTGATAATTATAGTCCGAACGGACATAAATACATTCGTGAGTTTGAATGTGAGAAAGTTCCGACAACTATCTACAGGGTAGGTGGAGTTATTTTAAAAAAAGAAAAACTTTTTGTTCATCATGAAAACCGAATTTTGATTCGTTATACATTGCTGGATGCACATTCTGCTACAACGTTGCGTTTACGTCCGTTTTTGGCTTTTCGTAGTGTACGTCAGTATACGCACGAGAATGCACAGGCCAGTCGTGAATATCAGGTTGTCACAAATGGTATTAAGACATGTATGTATCCGGGATATCCTGAATTGTACATGCAGTTAAACAAAAAAAATGAATTCCATTTTCAGCCGGACTGGTATCGTGGTATCGAATATCCGAAAGAGCAGGAGAGAGGATATGATTTTAATGAAGACCTTTATGTTCCCGGATATTTTGAAGTAGATATAAAGAAAGGTGAAAGTGTTGTTTTCTCCGGAGGTGTTTCCGAGACGAATACACGTGCGCTAAAAAAGACATTTGAAGATGAAATGGAAGAGCGCACCCCACGTGATACATTCAAACATTGTCTCATCAATGCGGCTCATCAATTTTTGAATAAGCAGGGAGAGGAGTTTTATATTCTGGCAGGTTATCCTTGGTTTAAGTGTCGTGCTCGCGACATGTTTATATCCTTGCCGGGACTAACGCTGGCTATTGACGAAAAGTCTAAATTTGAAGTCGTGATGGAAACAGCCCGTAAAGCGGTGTATGCATACATGAATAATGAGACAAACGACCTGCGAGTTTATGAAATGGACCATCCTGATATCTTGCTTTGGGCTGTGTGGTGTATCCAGCAGTATGCCAAAATGGTGTCACGTGATGCATGTCGTGAGAAATATGGTGTATTGTTAGAGGATATCATGGCATTTCTTTGCAGCAACAAACATCCTAACCTGTCTCTGCTTGACAACGGTTTGCTGTATACTCGCGGAACAGAGAAGGCTGTTACATGGATGAATTCTACTGTTAACGGACGACCGGTAATACCTAGAACTGGTTTTGTTGTAGAAATTAATACTTTATGGTATAACGCTTTACGCTTTGTTGGCGAATTGCTGGGTGAGGCAGGAAATGAACAATTAAGTGCTGAATTATCTGTTTTGGCAGAAAGAAGCGGTAAGTCGTTTGTTGAAACATTTTTGAACGAGTATGGTTATCTGTTAGACTATGTGGATGGAAATATGATGGACTGGAGTGTCCGTCCTAATATGATATTTGCCGTAGCTTTTGATTATTCTCCTTTGAATGCCAGTCAGAAAAAAGGAGTGCTTGATATTGTAACGAAGGAATTGCTTACGCCAAAAGGTCTTCGTTCGTTGAGCCCGAAAAGTGGAGGTTATAATCCGAATTATGTAGGAGCTCAGATTCAGCGCGATTATGCTTATCATCAAGGCACTGCATGGCCATGGTTAGCCGGTTTTTATTTCGAAGCTTATCTTCGTATTTATAAAATGAGTGCTTTAGGCTTTATAGAACGCTATTTGATTGGTTATGAAGATGAAATGTCATCTCACTGTATCGGTTCGATTTCTGAACTGTTTGATGGTAATCCTCCTTTCAAAGGACGCGGTGCTGTTTCTTTTGCTATGAATGTGGCAGAAATATTGCGAGTGTTATATTTATTGAGTAAATACAATTATTAATAGGAGGAGCCAATATGAAAGTATTAATGTTTGGATGGGAATTTCCTCCCAAAATATATGGTGGTCTTGCTGTAGCATCTTATGGTATCACTAAAGGATTGAGTTTACAGGGAGATGTGGAAACGACTTTCTGTCTTCCGAAACCGACCGGAGAAGAAGAAGGTTTTTTAAACATCATAGGTATGAACCAGGTGCCTGTTGTGTGGCGTGATGTAGATTATGACTATCTTAAATCGCGGTTACCTCATTATATGACTCCGGAACAGTATTATGCTTTTCGCGATCATATTTATGCCGACTTTTCTCATATGCATGTCAATGATCTGGGATGTATGGAATTTGCCGGAGGTTATCCGGGAAATCTTCATGATGAGATCAATAATTTTTCTATTATAGCCGGAGTTATAGCCCGACAGCAGCAGTTTGATATAATTCATGCGCACGACTGGCTGACTTATCCGGCAGGAGTACATGCGAAACTGGTAAGTGGAAAACCATTATGTATCCATGTTCATGCTACCGATTTCGACCGTTCGCGTGGAAAGGTGAATCCAACCGTATATGGGATGGAGAAGAACGGTATGGATCATGCCGATTGTATCATGTGCGTATCGGAACTGACCCGTCAGACGGTTATCCGTGAATATCATCAGGATCCTCGTAAATGTTTCGCTATGCACAATGCCGTTTATCCACTTTCGCAGGAGTTGCTGGATATACCTCGTCCGGAGCATCCGAAAGAAAAAGTGGTTACGTTCCTGGGACGTATCACTATGCAGAAAGGACCGGAATATTTTGTGGAAGCAGCTGCATTGGTGTTGAAACGTTCACGCAATATTCGTTTTGTGATGGCAGGTTCGGGCGATATGTTGAACGCAATGATCAATATGGCAGCTGAACGTGGCATTGCCGACCGTTTTCATTTTCCGGGTTTCCAACGTGGACGCCAGGTGTATGAAGCATATAAAAACAGTGATGTGTTCGTAATGCCTTCCGTTTCCGAGCCATTCGGTATTGCTCCGTTGGAAGCTATGCAGTGCGGAACGCCTTCTATTATCTCAAAGCAGTCCGGATGCGGTGAAATTCTTGATAAAGTCATTAAGACGGATTATTGGGATATCAATGCAATGGCCGATGCTATTTATTCTCTTTGTACAAACGAGTCTCTTTTCAAATATCTTCAGGAAGAAGGAAAGAAGGAGGTCGATAGTATTACCTGGGAAAAAGTCGGTTTGCGAATCCGGGCACTTTATGAGGATGTTTTAAAGAATTACGGTAAATAATAAAACAATAACTAGATATGAAAACAATCTGTCTTTATTTTGAAATACATCAAATTATTCATCTGAAACGTTATCGTTGCTTTGATATAGGTACCGATCATTACTATTATGATGATTATGAAAATGAACGCAGTATCAGCGATATTGCAGAACGTTCGTATATTCCTGCTCTAACAACATTGCTTGAAATGGCAAAAGAGAATGGAGGGGCATTTAAAGTCGCATTTTCAATCTCAGGTGTGGCTATGGAGCAGTTGGAAGTGTATGCACCCAGAGTGATCGAACTGCTGCATCAGTTGAACGATACCGGTTGCTGTGAATTCTTGTGTGAACCTTATTCACACAGTTTGTCTTCATTGGCAAATGAGGAGTGTTTCCGGGAAGAAGTAGACCGTATGAAGAAAAAGATCAAACAGGTATTCGGACAAACTCCGAAAGTGTTCCGTAATTCAAGCTTGATCTATTCGAATGAAATTGGTGCTTTGGTTGCCAGCATGGGATTTAAGGGTATGCTGACGGAAGGTGCTAAACATGTTTTAGGCTGGAAGAGCGCTCATTATTTATATCATTGCGCATACAACCCGAATCTGAAGTTGTTGCTTCGTGATTTCAAATTATCGGATGATATCAGTTTGCGTTTCTCTAATTCAGATTGGAGTGAATATCCATTGTTTGCTGATAAGTATATGGATTGGATTGCTGCATTTCCTGAAGAAGAGCAGGTTATCAATATATTTATGGAACTTGGGGCTTTAGGAATTGCACAACCGCTATCTTCTAATATCTTGAGTTTCATCAAAGCATTGCCGGCTTGTGCAAAAGAAAGAGGAATTACTTTCTCTACACCGACGGAAATTGTTACTAAATTGAAATCGGTGGATCAGGTTGATGTTCCTTATCCAATGTCATGGATAGATGAAGAAAGAGATACCAGTTGCTGGTTGGGTAACGTGATGCAGCGTGAGGCATTCAATAAGCTTTATAGTGTAGCGGAACGTATTCACCTGTCTGACGACCGTCGTATCAAGCAGGACTGGGATTATTTGCAAGCAAGTAATAATTTCCGTTTCATGACTACAAAGAATACGGGGATTTGGTTGAATCGCGGTATCTATGATTCTCCTTATGATGCGTTTACGAACTATATGAATATCCTTGGGGATTTCATTAGCCGTGTCAATGCCTTGTATCCAATTGATGTAGATAATGAAGAATTAAACTCATTGTTGACTACAATTAAGAATCAGGGTATTGAGATCGAGACTCTTCAGAAAGAAGTAGATAAGTTAAAAAAGAAAGCTGCAAAAACTAAACAATAGCCTCTTCAATAATAAAAAAGCGCTGATAAACTAAAATTATCAGCGCTTTTTTATTTGTATGTATTCTTTTGAATGTTACTTATAGCTTGTTGTTGTAACAATAATCTTCATTGCTTCTGGCGTCTTGAGTAGCTTTACACCTGACGGAAGTAAGTAGTTGTTTATTGCAGCTGTGTAATAAGTTGTCTGACCATAATAGTTTTGTGACTCGCCAACAACACGATCTACCGGAACAAGAAGTAATACCATGTCTTTTTCCGGATTATTCTTTATATGTTCCTGCATCAGATTAGCTATATTACTAAAGTTATAAGAGCGGCTACTGTTTGAATATTCAGCACGGAAAGATGTATTACTATCTTCTATCTTATTGTTGACAAAGAAAGTAGCCAAAGAATCTTTGGGTAACAATAATAAGTTAGCCGGAGCACTCAATGCCCATTGCCAGTTTTCTTGCGGCAAAGCCTTTATTGTCAAAGGTATATTGTTGATTATACGATCATTGATTCTTTCTGCAATATCTTTAGCCGGAATAACCAACTGTGTATAAACACCAGCCGGAGTCTTCAGATAAGTAATTGAATCATTAGGTTGCAACAATGGACTCAAGTCGGTGGTATTCTCAAATCGATTTAACTGTAACACTTCTTTGGTTACGTTCAGCGTTTCACTGCTGTATACAGTCGAGTCCTGATTCTGGCTTCCTTTAACATTATATCTATAATAGATAGAAATAGAAGAATAGGTGATTTGAAGAATATTTCCGCTACCGTATGTATTGGTTATATATAATCCCGGGAAAAATTCGTTGAAATTCTCCTGGCTGCTGAATGTACCGCGATTATTAACCGTCTCATCATAAATCTTTTGTCCAAACGTTTTGGGCATCCGGATTGTGATGGTTGGAATATAAGTGTATTGATCATTATATTTATGGTTTCTTACACTATCAGGCACTGAATTATCATAAGCCGTATAAGTCTGCATCCCCAACGATTCCTGCATATTGCAATAATCTGTCGGATCGAAGTTGGTATAGAAATCTCTTTCCAGCTGTTTGGTTACCGGATATATCTGGGCACGCATAGGAGTTAATGAGTCACCAACCCATGCCTTATCCTGATACATAATTTTAAAATCGACAGAGTCAATCTGTCCGTTGATAGGTTCATGTTGGAATTTAAAATCATCCGGGCAGTAGAACTGACAGATATAATCAGACTTCACATTACCGTACAACGGATCATAAAACTCACCGAGTAGTCCATTAGTCGTTCTTGCATATACTGAATCCATCAGCAAGGTTGTCGCCTGCATCTGAAAAGTATCTACATATACGGGCATCTTGTCTCCGCCAGGCTGAATAGTCGAGCCAACCAGATTCAAATCATCACTACACCCACTCAGGATTGTTATTCCCAAGCCCAGGCCAATTAATAAAGGCTTGATCTTCATCATTTTTTTCTCTCACTTATTTAGAATCTAATACGACATCGTAAAATTCGTTGAATGCATCCATATAAGTTTCCGGCGACTGGTAAGGAAGGAACGGAGTATCCTTTTTGGTTGCAATATAGTCCAGAACATCCTGGTTGATCGTTTCACTACCTTGTATCACACCGTCGGCAAAGTCGATGGCCAGTTTAGTCAGGCCGGCGAAGCTGGTATCGGCTTTTATGCCTTTCAGATCGCTGTCTTTAGCCCCGTCTGTTTTTAGTTTGTTTGCAAACTCTTTTCTAAACGGTGTATTAAAGTCATCATTATAAATAGAATAGACTATTTTTGCATTTTTAAGACATGGATCGTCCGCGTACATTCTTTTTATGTATAATGCAGTCAGTGCAGAGATCCATCCGTGGCAATGGATCACATCCGGTATCCAGCGCAGTTTCTTTACGGTTTCCAATACGCCACGCACATAGAAGATTGAACGATCGTCGTTATCTTCGTACTCATTCCCATTGTCATCGCAGACAGTGTGTTTACGCTGAAAGAAGTCTTCATTATCAATGAAGTAAACCTGCATGCGTGCGGCCTGAATAGATGCTACCTTGATGATCAGAGGGTGATCTGTATCATCAATGATAAGGTTCATACCTGACAGTCGGATTACCTCGTGCAACTGATTACGTCGCTCGTTGATATTACCGAATTTAGGCATGAAAGTTCTGATTTCGCGACCACGCTCCTGAATGCCTTGCGGCAAGTTTCTGCATATTGTTGCAATCTCAGATTCGGGAAGGTAGGGTGTTATTTCTTGAGCTATAAACAAGATTTTTTTTGCATCCATTCTGTAAACTAGTTTTATAAAGACGGCACAAAGATAATAAATTTCTTTCATTTACGGTAATTATTTATTTGCTTTGCACCGTCAATAAGCATCTAAATGATGAAAATAGTAAACAGCATTCAAGAATTAAAGCGTTATCTAGCCGAAGAACGGCAGCATAACAAGCAAATAGGCTTTGTTCCTACTATGGGAGCATTACACAACGGACATCTGAGCCTGGTGAAGCGTTGCGTGGAAGAAAACGATGTATGCGTAGTAAGCATATTCGTAAATCCGACTCAGTTTAACGACAAAAATGACCTTGCCACTTACCCCCGGACATTGGATAAGGACAGTGCATTATTGGAACCGGTCGGTTGCGATTATGTATTTGCACCGACAGAAACGGAGATGTATCCCGAACCGGATACACGTACTTTTGATTTTGGAACAGTATCGGCTGTGATGGAAGGCGCGCGCCGTCCGGGACACTTCAATGGGGTTGCCCAGATCGTAAGCAAACTATTCTACGCCGTGGAACCCGACAATGCCTATTTCGGAGAAAAGGACTTTCAGCAGATCGCTGTTATCCGTGCTATGGTAAAACAGTTGAATATTCCGGTAAAAATTAACGCTTGCCCGATCCTGCGTGAGGATGACGGACTGGCATTAAGTAGCCGTAATGTACGTTTGACACCTGAACAACGTCAAAAAGCACCGTTAATAGCACGTACGTTAAAAGAAAGTACTAACTTTGCAGCCGGTAAAAGCGTGCAGGAGACGATTGATTATGTTGTGAATACGATTAATGCCGACCCTGTTATGCGCGTGGAATATTACGAAATCGTAGACGGGATCACGATGGAATCGATTAAAGACTGGTCGGATACCGAGTATGCAGTAGGCTGTATCACGGTTTATTGCGGTGAAGTCCGGTTGATCGATAACGTGAGGTATAAGTGATAATCAATTTATATAAAAAACGATGTTTATAGAGGTAGTTAAATCAAAGATTCACCGGGTGACGGTAACAGAAGCTAATCTGAATTATATCGGTAGTATTACTGTCGATGAGGATTTGCTGGATGCCGCTAACCTGATTGCGAATGAAAAGGTGGCTATTGTGAACAACAATAACGGTGAACGTTTTGAAACGTATATTATTAAAGGCGAACGTGGATCCGGTGTGATTTGTCTGAACGGTGCGGCAGCCCGTAAGGCACAGCCTGGCGATATCATTATCATCATGTCGTATGCCTTGATGGACTTTGAAGAAGCCAAAACATTTAAACCGGCTGTTGTATTTCCGGATACAGCAACAAATAAACTGATATAGAGCATCGGTAGCAGAATTTAGAATGTTTTTAAACAATAATAAAGAAGCTCGCCGGTCGTCGGCGGGCTTTTTTTGTGGCCTTGTGTTTTCTGTAGAATAAAGTTATAGAGTATGTACACTAATAAACAAATCTGGAATGTAAGTTATCCTATTTTCTTAAGCTTGTTGGCACAGAACATTATTAATGTGACCGATACGGCTTTTCTGGGTAGGGTAGGAGAAGTTGAGTTGGGAGCCTCTGCGATGGGTGGGCTCTATTATATCTGTGTGTTTACGATCGCTTTCGGGTTCAGTACCGGTTCGCAGATCGTGATGGCACGAAGGAATGGGGAACGGCGATACAGTGATGTAGGGCCGGTCATGATACAGGGCGTCTTCTTTTTGCTGGCATTGGCGGCTGTTATGTTCGCAGTGTCCCGTTTTTTTGCCGGGGATATTATGCGGTTCATGATTTCGTCGGATACAATCCTGAATGCTACGGAGGAGTTTCTGAACTGGCGTGTGTTCGGATTTTTCTTCTCTTTCGTAAATGTAATGTTCCGTGCCTTGTTTATCGGTATCACCCGGACGAAGGTGCTGACTTTGAATGCCATAGTGATGGCCCTGACGAATGTACTGCTGGATTACCTGTTGATATTCGGGAAAGGTGGTCTCCCTGAGATGGGAATCAAAGGAGCTGCAATTGCTTCGGTGGCTGCGGAAGCGGTCTCTATTTTGTTCTTTTTGATTTATACTTATTTGACGGTGGATATAAAGAAGTACGCTTTGAACCAGTTCCGTTCATTTGATGTCAAGCTGTTGAAGCGTGTACTGGATATCTCAGTTTTTACCATGCTCCAGTATTTTATTTCGCTCAGTACTTATTTCATGCTCTTTGTCGCTGTGGAACACCAGGGACAACGTGAGCTGGCTATTGCAAATATAGTAAGGAGTGTTTATATCGTTTTACTGATCCCTGTCAACTCCTTGTCGACGGCGACCAATACTTTTGTGAGTAACAGTATCGGTGCCGGTTATAAAAAACAAGTGATCCCGATCATTCGGAAAATTTCAAAAATATCTTTAGGTATTATGGCGGTGTTTGTGTGTATTGCATGCTTTTTCCCCTCAACGATACTGTCTGTCTATACGAATGATACATCTTTGATACAAGCTTCTATACCATCGCTTTATGTGATTTCGGGTGCTTTGCTGATCGCTGCCGTTGCTAATATTGTGTTCAATGGGGTGACAGGTACTGGTAATACACGTTCGGCTTTTGCGATAGAGGTCGTTGTGCTGGTCTTTTATTCCCTGTTCATTTATGTGGCAGGTATGCGTTTGGGGTTGCCTGTCGCCATTTGTTTCCTGACAGAAGTAATTTATTATACGGGTCTGTTGGTGGCAAGTGTAATTTATTTGAAAAAAGCAGCCTGGCAGAATAAAAAGATTTAGAGGTTTACATCCTTTTTCTTACCTTTGCACCCTATTACGTTAGAAATTAGAAAGAAAAAAATAAATACACATACAAATTATGTTTGAAAATTTAAGCGAAAGGTTAGACAGGTCGTTTAAACTGTTGAAAGGTGAAGGTAAGATCACCGAGATCAATGTGGCTGAAACACTGAAAGATGTGCGTAAAGCTTTGCTTGATGCCGACGTAAACTATAAAGTAGCCAAGTCGTTTACCGATACAGTAAAGGAAAAGGCGTTGGGACAGAATGTGCTTACATCTGTTAAGCCCAGTCAGTTGATGGTCAAGATTGTACATGACGAGTTGGCCAGTCTGATGGGTGGAACAGCTATCGATGTCGATCTGAAAGGATCGCCGGCTGTTATCCTGATGTCGGGTCTGCAAGGTTCCGGTAAGACTACTTTCTCCGGTAAACTGGCTAACTTGCTGAAAACGAAAAAGAATAAGAAGCCGTTACTGGCTGCTTGTGACGTCTATCGTCCGGCCGCTATCGAACAGTTGCGTGTGGTAGGTGAACAGGTAGGTGTACCTGTTTATATGGAACTGGAAAATAAGAATCCGGTAGAGATCGCAATGAATGCGATCCGTGAAGCCCGTGCGAAAGGCAACGACGTCGTGATTGTCGATACCGCCGGTCGTCTGGCTATCGACGAGCAGATGATGAATGAGATCGCTGCTATCAAGAGCGCTATCCAACCGGATGAAACCTTGTTTGTTGTTGACTCCATGACCGGACAGGATGCTGTCAATACGGCGAAGGAATTTAACGACCGTCTTGATTTCGATGGTGTAGTCCTGACTAAGCTGGATGGTGATACCCGCGGTGGTGCCGCCCTTTCTATCCGTACGGTAGTAGACAAGCCGATCAAGTTTGTCGGAACCGGTGAAAAGATGGATGCCCTCGATATCTTCCACCCTGAACGTATGGCCGACCGTATCCTCGGTATGGGTGATATCGTTTCGTTGGTAGAACGTGCCCAGGAACAGTACGACGAAGAAGAGGCAAAACGTTTGCAGAAGAAGATTGCCAAGAACCAGTTCGATTTCAACGACTTCATAGCCCAGATCCAGCAGATTAAGAAGATGGGTAACCTGAAAGAGTTGGCTTCTATGATTCCGGGTGTCGGTAAGGCATTGAAGGATATAGATATCGATGATAATGCATTCAAGAGTATCGAAGCGATCATCTACTCGATGACTCCGGATGAACGAACTAATCCGGCTATCCTGAATGGCACACGCCGCCAGCGTATCGCTAAAGGTAGCGGAACAACGATACAGGAAGTAAACAAACTGATCAAGCAGTTTGACGAAACCCGTAAGATGATGCGTATGCTTACAGCTGCTAAACCGGGAAGCAAGAAATTCCCTTCGTTTAAAAGATAAATATTAAAGATATATATTATGGAAGACAATCATTATCAATTACTGGACGGAAAAGCTGTTTCTGCACAAATGAAAAAAGAAATGGCAGAAGAAGTCGCCCGGATCAAAGCGGCAGGCGGTAAGATCCCTCACCTGGCTGCTATTCTGGTGGGTCATGACGGGGGTAGTGAAACCTATGTGGCCAGTAAAGTAAAGACTTGTGAAGAGATCGGTTTCAAATCGACTTTGATTCGCTATGAAGACGATGTGACTGAAGAAGAGTTGCTTCGCCGTGTAGACGAACTGAACAACGATCCGGATGTGGATGGTTTTATCGTACAGCTTCCGCTCCCGAAACACATTTCCGAACAAAAGATTATTGAGGCGATCGATTACCGTAAAGACGTCGACGGATTCCATCCGATCAATGTAGGACGTATGTCGATCGGTCTTCCTTGTTTTGTTTCTGCAACACCGGCAGGTATTCTGGAATTGTTGAAACGCTATGAAATAGAAACCAGCGGTAAGCATTGCGTGGTCTTAGGGCGCAGTAATATTGTCGGTAAGCCGATGGCTATGCTGATGATGCAGAAAAACTATCCGGGTAACTGTACGGTAACGGTTTGTCACAGTCGTTCCAATAACCTGAAAGAAATGTGTCTGAGTGCCGATATCATCATTGTAGCTTTGGGTGTTCCAGAATTCCTGAAAGCGGATATGGTGAAGGAAGGTGCTGTAATTGTTGACGTTGGTACTACCCGTATGCCGAGCAGCGTAACCAAGAGCGGTTATAAGCTGACTGGTGACGTGAAGTTTGATGAAGTGGCTCCGAAATGCTCTTATATTACGCCTGTACCGGGTGGAGTAGGGCCCATGACAATCATTTCATTGATGCGTAATACCCTGTTGGCTGGCAAAAAAGCAATTTATAAATAAATATTCTGCATATTTTTGCTCGAAAAGTTTGCAGAGTAAAAAAATACAGCTATCTTTGCAGCGTCTTAGAAAAAAAGATATACATGGTGGTTGTAGTTCAGTGGTAGAGCACCTGATTGTGGTTCAGGGTGTCGCGGGTTCGAATCCCGTCTTCCACCCGTAAAAACAAAAAAAGTCATTCCTTTTAGGAGTGACTTTTTTTTATTTCAGGTCAGGCTTACCTCTGATTGCCTATGTGAAATTCTGCTTTCTTCTCCACATGAACTATTTCTCCTGTTACCGGATGCTTGAACTCCAGGCTTTCGGCATGTAGATACAACCGGTCAGCCTTTTTTCCATATAATTCATCTCCAATGATAGGTGTATTCAGGCCTTCGGGATGGGCGGCATGCACACGCAGCTGATGGGTTCGTCCGGTAAGCGGGTAAAATACGATACGTGTATGATCCGGCTTACGTTCGAGTACCTGGTAGTTAGTCAAAGCCGGCTTTCCGTATTCTTTATTTACTACTTGGCGGGGGCGGTCTGTCGGGTCGGGGCATAGCGGCAAGTCGATGGTGCCTTCATCTGAGAGGACTGAACCGTCGAGCAGGGCAATATACCGTTTCTTTACTGTCCGGTTTTTGAATTGAGCCTGTAAGTTCTGATGAATGGTCTTTGTCTTGGCCACAAGGAGCAAGCCGGATGTAGCCATATCCAACCGATGCACGATCATGGGGCCGGTTGCGTCCGGGTAACGGGCGGCCAGTCGTTGGTAGACAGAGTCGAGATCCATCTTCCCCGGAACAGAGAGCATTCCGGCCGGCTTGTTGATCACCAACAGGTATTCGTCTTCCAGTAAGATTTCCAGTTCAGTATCACTGTGGATATTCTTGGAGAGCGGGTTGGACTCTACATCCAGCCCCTGCAACATGTGCTTCAGTATCGGTTCACACTTTCCTTTGCATGCCGGGTAGTAATAGCCATGTCGACGGATCTCTGTTTTCGGGGAATTTCCCCACCAGAACTCTGCCATCGCTATTGGTTTCAGGTGATGCTGGTAAGCGTATTGTAATAGCTTGGGAGCTGCGCATTCTCCTGCACCGGCAGGTGGAACCTTTTGTTCCGTTTCACTGAATATATCACATAGATCTCTGATTTCTTCCCGGGCATTCAATATACGGAACTGTTCGAAAAGCTGTTGTTGTAAAGTGGCGGAACGGTTTTTGCGTTCTGTTTTCAATTTCTCTATAACAGACTCGAACGCTTTTACTTTAGATTGTAAAGCTTCGATCCGGTCGTTCCATTGTTGCTTTAACCGCTTCAGTTCCGCTTTCTGAAATTGACTTTCGCGGATCATGTTCGCTAATTCGACTTCACTGGGATTGGTTTGCCGCTTACTTTCACGATCCTTTTGTGCCGCTTTCAGTTGTTCTTTCGCTTCGTTTACGGACTGTTCTGCCTGCCGGATTGTTTCCGTCAAATTGTTTTTGTTGTCGGTGTATTCCTTATCCGCCTGAAGTTGTTTGATCCGGGCATTGATTGCAGATATCCGGTCTTCTTCGAGACGAAAGAAACCCTGTGGTTGTTGCAGGTCATAGATCGGTGGAACGAAATAGCTGTGCAGGTTCTTTCCGGCCAGAATGCCGGAGAAGGCGGCCAGGAAACCAAGTTCGCCTGTTTCGGTCTGTACGGTCAGAACACCGAACATTTTTCCCTGTTCCAAATCATTCTCCCAATCCTTCCTGGACAAAAGATAAGCCTGCACTTCCTCTGCTGCAATTACAGAGAGGGGGTGAGGGGTATAATGGAATGGATAAGTGAATTGTTCCGGCAGGGGAATATTTGAAACTGAACGACCGAAAGAATGAAACTTATCCATTTTATCTGCGTGATCCTGCAAACATCTTACGAACTTTATCCTGACTTGACAGGAAATCGAGCGAATCGACAATATCTTCATAGTTTTCCCTGTCGGCTATCCGGGGAGCTACAATATCCAATACTTTCAGTTTGTCATCATCGAATGTATAGATAGACATCAACCGTATGCATTGCTGGCAGGAGAAATAGCGGTTGCCGACTCCGATACTTAACAATTCCAGTTGGTCGTCCTTGAAAGGCTTCGATTTGACTCTGTTATAGAGTTGCTGGAAGTCGTTGTTGCTGATCACTCTGCCGGGACGTACATGATTATTGTGAGGAGGCAATGGCCTGTCGTACTCGATCTCATTCGGTGGGTAAACGGCTACGGGAGGAACCGGAGTCTGGGGAGCATTATCTCCGTTGAACGAGTCCATGTTTGTCACCCTGTCATCCAGGAAATCAACTAAAATCACTGTCCGGGTTCCATAGAGAGGATCCACCTTGATAAATTCCCATTGTTCATATTCATGGTCGAAGCGACGGAAGTCCGGATTACCAAGTAAATTGGTTATCTCTCTCTTACTCATTCCTTTTTCTATTTTCAGGATGGCGTCTCTGGTCGTTTTGTAACTACCGCAACTACTAAAGAAAAAAGTTCCGATGAGCAGGGATAACGCTATTATTGCCTTCACTTTCATATTCTTTTTGTTTTATTTGGTGATAAGGTACCTTTTATTCGGGGATAAAGATAATCAATTCAATATATTCTTTTCGATATACCTACACCAATTGTGATGTTTTCCCCATTGATCGATCCGTTTTCTTCCTGACAGAGGAACAAACACATACGGGCAATGTCTTCCCCGAATGCCGGTGTTTGACCGGTAGTGATTGAATTGACTGTTATCTGCCATTCTTCCAGTGAAGCAGCAAGGGCGGATGTCAGCGAGAGGAGGCCTCCGGTTGTGACACTATTTGCCGATAGATTTATTATTCTTCCGTAAGGGTTTACTTCGCTTTGCGACCGGCGGTGAAGAGCGAGCAGGCGTGATGTGACGAAGGTCGATAGCAGATTGCCGGATAGTTGCTGTTCGAAATCATCCACGCTGGTTTCCGCGATCGGGCTCGTTTCGCAGGCGCATGCATTATTGACCAGTATATCCAGATCCCCCCAATCTTCCAGCATGTGTTGCAGGCAATTACCCAAAGATACCTTGTCGTTGATATTTGCGTGATAAAAGGTTGTGCCGGTCTTCTCGGCCAAGAGCTTTCCTGTCTCTTCATCCATACCGCCGAATGCAACCCGGTGACCTGCCATGCGGAATGCTTTTACAATCACTCTGCCGAGATCTCCGGTTCCTTCCGTAACAAAAACTCTTCTGGTTTTATGGAGTGTGTTTGCCTTTTTCTTACCGTAGCCGGTTGTTGTCCCGGCATTTTTTCTGGATCGGTATTCCTCATATTTCTTTTCCAGGTAGTTGTCTGCCATGATCTACTTACTTTTATAATATGTATGGCAAAGATACGTTTTTTATTTCTGAACCGATAAATCATTATCTTTGCAATAGGATGGATCTATTAATTTAAAAGAGAATATTATGCTTGCATATACATATAAAGAACACGGAAAATTCGAATTACAGGAGAAGCCAAAGCCCGAAATCCAGGATTCACGGGACGCGATCGTACGTGTGACGCTTGGCAGTATCTGTACCAGTGACCTTCATATCAAACACGGTAGTGTACCACGTGCAATACTGGGAATAACGGTAGGGCATGAGATGGTTGGTATTGTGGAAGAGGTCGGTTCTGATGTCACTTCAGTTAAGCCTGGTGACAGGGTGACTGTGAATGTCGAAACATTTTGTGGGGAGTGCTTCTTTTGTCAGAAGGGTTATGTCAACAATTGTACCGATCCTAATGGAGGTTGGGCTTTAGGATGCCGGATCGATGGTGGGCAGGCGGAATATGTTCGGGTTCCTTATGCTGACAGGGGTTTGAATTGCATTCCTGATACCGTTAGTGATGAGCAGGCATTGTTTGTCGGTGATGTACTTGCAACAGGTTTTTGGGCTGCACGCATCTCGGAAATTTCGGAGGATGACACTGTCCTTATTATTGGTGCCGGCCCTACCGGAATCTGTACTTTGCTTTGTGTGATGCTGAAGAAGCCAAAACGCATCATTGTCTGTGAGAAGTCGCCTGAAAGAATCCGGTTTGTCCGTGAGCGTTATCCTGAGGTTTTGATAACGGAGCCGGAAAACAGCAAAGAGTTCGTATTAAATAACAGCGATCATGGTGGAGCGGATGTTGTATTGGAAGTCGCGGGGAGTGCGGATACTTTTCGTTTGGCGTGGGAATGTGCCCGTCCTAATGCCATCGTCACTATCGTAGCTCTTTATGATAAACCTCAGCTCCTTCCTTTACCTGATATGTATGGCAAGAACCTGACTTTTAAAACTGGTGGAGTAGATGGTTGCGATTGTGCCGAGATTCTCAGCCTGATAGAAGAAGGTAAGATAGATACTACTCCTCTTATCACACATCGGTTTTCGCTGAATAAGATAGAGGAGGCTTACCGTATCTTTGAGAATCGATTGGACGGGGTTGTTAAGGTGGCGATATGTGAGCCGATTTGAATTCTCACTCTGCATCTTCCTCTAATGCCTCGATCAAAAAACTGACGGGGCGGAAGCCGTCATTGCATGAAATCATCGCAGACTTCTCATTTTTCATCCATCCATTATAAAAATTACCACCACCATGTGCCAAAGTCATAACAAAGGGAGACATGCTCTCCCACGCGCTATCACACATACCTTCAGGCTTCTTCCAACCGTTAGCAATAAAGACTCGCCCTTCCTTCATATCGCAAGCATGTTCCATCGGATTCTCATATTTCTCCATTAAATCTTGATAGCAAGCCATTCTTATAACGGTGATCTTACATTTTTTCATAACTTTTATTTATGTATTCTGCTGGTAGTATAACTATTTACTTACCGATGCAAAACCGCTCAAAAATATTCCCTAAAATCTCGTCATTACTGATCTGCCCCGTGATCTCGCCTAAATAATGCATGCACTCCCTGATATCCTGGCTTAGGAAATCGCCGGAGATATTCAGGGTGAGACCGTTTATCACACGCAGTATCGCTTCATGGGCCTTGGTCAGGGCTTCGTAATGGCGGATGTTTGTGACGATGACATCATTTTGCGAGAGCTCCGGCAAGGCGGCAGCCTGGATAAGGTGCTGCTTGAGGACTTCGGTATTTGCTTGCTGTTTAGCTGAAATATACAAGCGGTCGGCAGGTATCGTATTCAGTAACTGTTGCTTGGCTTCCAGTTCAGCAGGTGAGAGCAGGTCGGATTTGTTGAAAACAAGAATGACCTTTTTGTCTTCAGCTTTCGGGATGATTACTTTAGCTAGTTCTTCAATCTGTTCCGCAGGAGTGTTCAGGTCGATTACCCAAAGGACGATGGAGGCCTGGCTCAACTTTTGGAATGTACGTTCAATGCCGAGGCTCTCAATGGTGTCGTTGGTTTCACGGATACCGGCCGTATCGATAAATCGGAAGGTCACTCCCGAAAGATTGATCGTGTCCTCTATTACGTCACGTGTCGTACCGTGTATGTCGGAGACGATAGCCCGCTCTTCGCCAACGAGTAGGTTAAGAAGTGTCGATTTGCCGGCATTTGTCTCTCCGATAATAGCGACAGGGATCCCGTTTTTGATGGCGTTCCCGACACTAAATGAATCAGCCAGTTTATGGATCAGTTGCTCAATGGCGGTAGCCAGTTGCTTCAGGTTGTTACGGTTGGCAAACTCCACATCCTCTTCGCTGAAATCAAGCTCCAGTTCGATCAGGGAAGTGAAGTCGAGAAGCTGGCTGCGCAGCTTGGTCAGTTCGTTACTGAAACCTCCGCGCATCTGGTTGATGGCCAGTTTGTGCATTCCGGCAGAGGTGGATGCGATCAGGTCGGCTACAGCTTCCGCCTGGCTCAGATCCATTTTCCCGTTCAGGAAAGCCCGTTGTGTATATTCACCGGGAAGAGCAGAGCGGCATCCCTCTTCTATCAGTAACTGAAGGATCTGTTGCTGGATATAAACCGAACCATGACAAGTGATCTCGACGGTGTCTTCTCCTGTAAACGAATGAGGGGCGCGGAAGAGGGCGACAAGTACATCGTCGATCAACTCTTCCCCGCGACGGATACTACCGTAGCGTAAGGTATAAGCTTTCTGGCTCTGAAGATTCTTTCCTTCGACTTTGGGAACGAAGATCGTGTCACAAATTCTTATGGCGTCAGTGCCGGATACACGGATCACAGCTACTCCTCCGGCTCCGGGGGCTGTCGATACGGCACAGATAGTATCCTGATTGATCATAAAATTATATATCCTTATACGGTTATTAGTTCATATTCCTGAGTTCCGATTCCAATTTTTTCAGCATGTTCCAGTCCGGCCTGCCAGTTGGTTTCCGGGTGCATGATATGGAATTTGTCACAACCTTCCAAGTGATCATGATGAGGTGTTTCTGAAAGACGGTTGCCTGTTTCCAGGATCGGGGCTTTGATGACTATATCGGCACAAGCCTTGTCCAAAGCAACCGGATCGAATGAAGCTGCAATACCCAGATCCGGGACGATGGCCGCATCATTATGATTCCAACAATCACATTCGGGAGATACATTCATAATGAAACTGATATGGAAATGAGGCTTGTCCTGCAATACGGCTTGTGAGTATTCTGCTATTTTACAATTTAAGTTTACCGAAGTATCCCATGAACCGAGTACGGCACCGTCATATTGACAAAGGGCCACACATTGTCCGCAACCGACGCATTTGTCATAATCGATTACTGCTTTCCTGTTTTCATCCAGGCGGATAGCTTCGTGGCGGCAATGTTTTACACAGATATTGCAACCTTTACACATTTCCAGATCGATACGGGGTTGGGAGGCTCCGTGCAGTTCCAGCTTGCCCGCAACACTGGCACATCCCATTCCCAGGTTCTTCAGTGCACCTCCGAACCCGGTCTGTTCATGTCCTTTGAAGTGATTCATACTGATAATAATATCAGCGTCGGCAATAGCCGATCCGATCTTAGGAGCTTTACAGTATTCACCGTTTATTTCTATTTCACGGCATTCCGTTCCTTTCAGTCCGTCTGCGATGATTACATCACATTTGGCTGAAATAGGATTGAAACCATTTTCCATAGCACTTTCCAAATGATCCACGGCATTAGCACGCCGGCCCGAATACAATGTATTACAGTCCGTAAGAAAAGGTTTTGCCCCCAATGAGCGGAGCAAGGTTGCCATACGGGCGGCATAATTGGGACGAATGTAAGCCAGATTGCCCGGTTCTCCGAAATGGATCTTGATAGCCACGAACTGGTTCTGAAAATCAATATTTGTAATGCCGGCACGTTTTACAAGCCGTTCCATTTTATCCAGCAGGTTACTGGAGGGAGTCGTACGAAGATTCGTAAAGTAAACTTTCGATTTGTCCATTCTCTTATTGGTTTTATCATGCAAATGTACATGATTATCTCCATTCAACGAGTCCTTGAAAACATTATGTTTAAAAAAAATGTTTTTTATAAAGAACATTTTCTTACTATATCCGGTCTTCGTTTTTGGCATAATGTATTACATTTGTAACAAATAGTTTAGTTTATGGACATATACCAATTAAACCATCAGCAATTACTGAAGGGGATAAGATGCAATTTTCAGCGATATCTTTATAAGCAGATACAGTGGGATGATCGTCTGATTGGAATTTTTGGCTCACAGGGAGTAGGTAAAACAACATTATTGCTGCAACGGATCAAGCAGGTTTTCGATGATTCAGATAAGGCGTTATATTTAAATCTGGACAGTATTCTCTTTCAAAGGGAAAAGATGATCAATGTGGCCCTTCAGTTCCATAAGGCGGGGGGAACCCATCTTTTTATGGATGGCGTACATCGTTATCCGAATTGGCTCAGTGAAATGAAGAAATTGCAGGAGCGTTGCCCGAATCTGCATATCGTGTTTGCCGCGTCATCCTTGCTTCCTATTTCGAAAGTGACGAAAGGTTTGAAGGATGCATCCTGCTATACGTTGAATACGATGTCGTTCCGCGAGTATCTTTCCTATGAGTGTCTTTTGGATCTTTCTCCTATCCCGTTGGATGATCTATTGGAAAATCATGTAGAGATATCAAGGAATGTGAACGATCAGATTGTTGTCGCACCAGTGTTTCGTAATTATCTTGAACATGGTTGTTATCCGTTTTACTGGGATGACCCCGATGCCTATCCGTTCCTGTTGCAGGATCGGGTGAGGGATGCGATCGAAGTAGATGTACCGGCCGTTTATCCGATTGAGTATGCGGAGCTGAAAGATATTAAAAGAATGATGATGATGATATCCGACCTGGTACCGAATGTACCTCGTTTGGCTGATATGGCGGCTAAATTGAAGTTGGATGATACAGAGTCGAAGAAATATTTTGAATATCTGAAGGATGCGGTATGTATACGGCATTATCAGGCAACGGGAGGGGCGGTGCAGGATCGCCTCCAGAAAACTTATCTGGGAAATACAAATCTTTTGATCGCTTTTGAGGAAGGTTTGAACGATCGTGTGATACTGGGTGAGACATTCTTTGTCGATCAATTGTCTAACTTTGCATCCGTCCGTTTGCTTAATAACAATGACTTTTTCATAAATGATAAATACATATTCATGGTGGGCGACCCTTTGATGGATTACGAGCGGGTCAAAGACGTAGAGAATGCCTTTGCAGCTATCTATGGGCAACCTAAGAGTCAGAACAATAAGTTGCCGATCTGGTTGCTGGGACTTTGTTATTGATACGTTATAAAAAATAGATATGATAGATATAATGAAGAACAGGAGAACTATCCGCAAATATACGACACAGGATATCTCCGAACCGTTGTTGAATGAACTGCTGGAAGTGGCTGCCCGTGCATCCAATACCGGAAATATGCAGTTGTATAGTGTGGTCGTTACCCGTGAACAAGCAAATAAGGAGAAGTTGGCTCCGGCACATTTCAACCAGCCGATGATTACGACAGCTCCGGTCGTCCTGACTTTCTGTGCTGATGCCAACCGTTTTGTGAAATGGGCCGAACAACGCAATGCCGAAGCGGGCTTCGACAATCTGCAAACTTTTATTGCGGCAACGATCGATGCGATGCTGTTCGCCCAGAGTTTCTGTGATGCGGCAGAAGAGAGAGGTTTAGGTATCTGTTACTTGGGTACGACTGCTTATAATGCAGATAAGATTATTGATGCTTTGTCATTGCCCCGTCTGGTCGTTCCCATTGTAACGGTAACTGTCGGTTACCCGGCTCAACCGCTGCCGGAACAGGTAGAACGTTTGCCGTTGGCTGCTGTTGTCCATCAGGAGACATATATGGATTATACGCCGGCTTCGATAGATGAATTGTATTGTGCAAAGGAAGCTTTGGAAGTCAATAAGCAGTTTGTGAAGGAAAATAATAAGGAAACGCTGGCACAAGTGTTTACCGATATTCGTTATACAAAGAAGAATAATGAATATTTCTCGGAAGTCCTACTGAAAGTATTAAAGGATCAAGGATTTATGAAATAAGATACATAAGTAAAAAGAAACGCCTCTTGCAGACCGGATAAGTCTTTTGCAAGAGGCGTTTTGTTTTATAGGTTTTCGCTACTGAGTATCTGTACTTCATAATGCATGAAAAGTCCGCTTTCTATAACGCCTGTTATAGACTTGATCGAATTTTCCAGGTTGTCGGGAATATTGTCGAACCAGACATCCAGGATCAGATTTCCGTTTTCAGTGATGATAGGGCCGTCTTTCCCCTGTGCCATCCGGAGTTTCATTTCTTTCGGGGTGAGGGATTCGAGTGCCTGTGCGGCATGCGTCAGGGCATCCGGGTATATTTCAACCGGAACGGGAAAACGGGAACCCAGTTTGGAGACCATCTTTGACGGATCGGCAATAATATAAGTCCGCGGACTGGAACTTATGAGTAGCTTCTCTTTAAACATAGCCCCGCCACGCCCTTTTATCATATTATGATTAGAGTCTATTTCGTCCGCACCGTCAAATGTCCAGTCCGGCTTATGTTCCAACAGGCTCGTGAGGGGAACACCCAGTTGGGCGCAAGCCATTTTAATTTCCTGCGAAGTGGGGATTGCACGGATATGAAGCTGCTCTATCCGGATACGTTCGGCGATCTTCTGCAGGGCCAGATAAGCCGTAGAGCCTGAACCGACACCTATAATGTCCCCGTCCTTTACCATCGAAGCAATCTTAACGGCAACTTTCAGCTTTTCCTCTTTATTGGAAATAGCCTTTCCCCATTCCAATGAATCTATTATTGTTTTCTCCCGGTTCATAATCAGATACGTTCTAACACCGTTTCTATCAGCCCTGTTAAAGAGCCTTTGTAGTTTGTGTTCATATCCTTGTCGACACGGCCTGCGATGATGCAGCAGACAGTCATGGCACGGTGTCCCATGAGTGCGGCCAGACCGGCCAGGGATGAACTTTCCATTTCGAAATTGGTTATTTTCTGTCCGTTGTAGTCGAACGCTTCGATCTTCCCGTTTAGTTGCGGGTCGGCCAGCGGCAACCGGAGTTCACGGCCTTGCGGGCCATAGAAACCGTTGGCGGCAATAGTTACGCCACGGATGATATCATTTTTCGTGATCTGCTCTATCAGAGACGGATCGGCAGAGACCACATAAGGGGAGAGGCCTGATAGCTTCCAGTCCAGCTGCTTTTTCAATTCGGCTTCAAAACGGGTATCTCTGACACGTTCGGTATCGGCATAAAAATAAATAACCCCGTCAAAACCGATCGATTTTCCGGCAGCAACGTACGTGCCGACAGGTACAAACGGCTGAAGTCCGCCGGATGTACCGACGCGAACCAAGGTAAGCTGTTTGAACTCCGGCTTAACCGTGCGGGTTGCAAAGTCTATATTAGCCAATGCATCCAGCTCATTCAGTACGATATCGATATTATCCGTACCGATACCATGTGAAACAACGGTGATGCGCTTTCCTTTATACCTACCGGTAATAGAGTGGAATTCCCGGCTGGAAACCTCACACTCCTGTGTGTCGAAGTAAGAAGCTACGGTTGAAACCCTGTCGGGGTCACCAACCAGGACTACTCTGTCTGCCAGCTGCTCCGGCTTAAGATGCAGATGGAAAGCGCTTCCATCTGCATTTATGATTAATTCGGATTCAGGAATAACTCTCATTTTTTAGTCTTTAAGCGGTTTTGAAGGAGCATTGGCTGGCTTTGCTATGGCTTCGCGCATAGAAGTGTCCGCGTCGATGTTCTTCATTTTATAATAATCCATGATACCCAGATTTCCTGAACGGAAAGCTTCCGCCATTGCTTTTGGTACTTCTGCTTCTGCTTCGATCACCTTTGCACGGGCTTCCTGGGCTTTCGCTTTCATTTCCTGTTCAAGGGCAACAGCCATAGCACGACGTTCTTCAGCCTTAGCCTGGGCGATGTTTTTGTCGGCCTGCGCCTGATCCATCTGAAGGAATGCACCGATATTCTTACCTATATCGATATCCGCGATGTCGATGGACAGAATCTCGAATGCCGTACCGGCATCCAGCCCTTTACGTAATACTAGTTTAGAGATAGAGTCCGGATTTTCCAATACGGTCTTATGACTTTCCGACGAACCGATCGATGATACGATACCTTCACCGACACGCGCCAGGATTGTTTCTTCACCGGCACCACCCACCAATTGTTTGATGTTAGCACGAACGGTAACACGGGCTTTGGCGATCAACTGGATACCGTCTTTCGCAACGGCAGTCACAGGAGGTGTGTCGATCACTTTCGGGTTAACCGACATCTGAACGGCTTCGAATACATCACGGCCGGCCAGGTCGATAGCAGTAGCCATCTGGAAAGGCAGGTCGATGTTTGCTTTGGAAGCAGACACCAGCGCATGAACCACTTTCTCAACATGTCCGCCAGCCAGGTAGTGCGCTTCCAGTTCATCACGAGTCAATGTTTTGAGACCGGCTTTGTGCGCTTCGATCATAGCACGGGCAATAACATAGGGAGGAACATTACGGATACGCATCAGGAACAGCTGTATCAGCGAAATGTTAACACCCGAAACCTTGGCCGAGATCCAGAGCAGGAACGGCACATAGTAAAAGAAAATTGCCAGCAGCAAGACCGCTGCACCCAGTAGGATAAAAGGCAAATAGTTCAATTCTTCCATATAAATATAATTAAGCGTGAATATCTGATTGTTCTTTTTTCTTTACCAATACATTATAACCGTCTACACGTACGACTTCGATTTCCGTGTTCTCGTCTATCAACTCGTCCATCGACTTCGCTTCAACCGTAATTCCCTTGAAGCGGGCTTTACCGATGGGAGCGAGGCGGGAGAGCGTGACGCCTTCATCACCGGGTTCGATACCCAAGTCGCGGCTGGAGGTCAGTTTCGAGTCGACATCCGTTTTCAGGGCCACCCTGTTAAACGACCGGGAACGTAATAACCATACAAATGCTCCGCCGAAAGTTGCCAGTGACAGGAATAATGTGATATGTCCTGCCGTTTCACCGACCGAATAAGCATAAATAACACCGGCGGCGGCAAAAAGGAATCCTCCGATTCCGGCAATCGTTATACCCGGTAGAAGGAATATCTCCAACAGGATAAGCACGATGGCTACGAGCATTAAAAAAACAATAATGGTTACTTCCCAAATCATAATAGTAGTGGTTGAATTATCTGTTACTCTTTAAATAATTTATCTCCGTGTTACGGGCTTTCTTTTCCAAACCTTCAGGTTGGCTGAGCAAGTCGTTCAGCTGCTCTTCCGCATTGAGGATTGTCGGCTTCAACTGTTCTTTCTTGGCACTATTCCCGGAAGAATAGGAGGCTCTGAGATCGGCCAGCTTATCGTTCAGTTCTTTTATCTGTTTGTTCAGCGAAACAACTTTTTCGTAATAACTTCTTGCTTCCGGGCTCTTGATCTGATCCAGTTTATAATAAACCAGACTATTGTTTATCACAAACTCGAAATCTTTGTCTATCTTCACTTCTCCATAGGGTATTTCCTTGTGAGCCAGTTCGATGAGGTTCGTGTAATCGCTTCCTGCTTTCCATGAATCCTGTATGGAGGTGATGGCGGCACGGGCGCGTTTCACTTCGATGTCGTCGCTTTCCACGCGGCTGTGTTCGTTGTTGGGAATGAAGAGGTAGACACATACTTTGTCTTCCGGTTGGAAGCGGTCGGAAACAAACCATCCCAGTTCTTTCGTCTCGTCGTACACCATCATGTAGTCGTTGAACGGCGAATTGAACGGCATACTCAACTGTTCCGGAGCCAGATAGGTATCTGAGTTGATGTTATAGCGGGTGACGAACAGGTCGTATCCGCCTAACGAACCGTTTCCTTTGGAGGCGTAATAGATCGTTACGCCGTCAGACAGGACGAACGGATAGTTGTCGTCATCATTGCTGTTGATGTTCATCGGCAATTGTTTTTCGTCTCCCCATTTATCCATTAATCTGGATTGGGTGAAGAGACAATAACGATCGTTGTCCGTGGCATGTGCATAATATATCTTATCCCCCTTCTGGTTCATGTAGACCGTGGAGGATTCCGGTTCGTTTGTCTGGAAGAAATCTTTGAATGAAGTCAGTGTTCCGCTTTCTTCACTCAGTGTGTAGGCTGCGAGGAAATTCTCTTTATCCATTACCAGGCTGTCGATTATCTGGACATCTTCGGTCTTTTCCATCATGCGGTGGGCGTTCTCTGCCAGCGACAGTTGGTTGTCGAATGCCTGCGTGTCTTGTTTCTTTTTAGTCAGCAGTTCGATGTATTCCTCCAGCATCTCGGCGGCTTCGTCAAAGCGATAGGTCTGATAGTAAACATCCGCCAGATAGCGGTAAGCATCCTGTACTTTTCGTTTTACTGCCACTTTCAGGTGTTTTTCCGCACCGGCCAGGTCGCCCGTTTCAAAACAGCAAACACCATACCAATGATTGTAGGACGAGTTGCTCGGGGCTTGTTTCACCAGCTTTTCAAATGCTGGTTTAGCTTCGGCGTATTGTCCGTCATTGTATAGTTTTTTAGCCTGGTCCAGGCTTTGTGCCTGCAGGCTGCAGCAAAGTAATGTAATTCCAATTGTGTAAAACAGTTTCTTAGATAACCGGCTCATTTTCTCTAGTTGTAATATAATTATACTGATTCAAAGATAATAATATTTTTAGTTAGGCATACAATTCATTGGATAAATATCTATTTTTGTGCCCGATTTAGAATAAATATGGCAAAGTTGACTGCAGAAGAGCTCCTGTTCCGGAAAGTAGAGGAGAAGGTGAAAAAGGCTATTTATGAGTATGGCCTGATTGCCGATGGCGACCGTATCCTGATCGGATTGTCGGGCGGGAAGGACTCTTTAGCCCTGGTCGATCTGCTGGGACGGCGTTCTAAAATATACCATCCACGCTTTGAAGTGGTTGTTGCTCATATTGTGATGACCAATATACCTTATAGTTCGGATATGGAATATCTGAAGAGCTGTGCCGATGAACACGGCTTGCCGTTTATTGTGCACGAAACGAGCTTCGATGCATCGACCGACACCCGCAAGTCTCCTTGTTTCCTTTGTTCCTGGACACGTAGGAAAGCGCTGTTCGATATAGCCAAAAAGCATAACTGCAACAAGATCGCTCTCGGTCATCATCAGGATGATATTATTGAAACGTTACTGATGAATATGACGCATCAGGGAGCTTTCGGGACGATGCCTGCCCGCCTGAAGATGGATAAGTTCGAGATGGAGATTATCCGTCCGATGTGTCTGGTGGAAGAAAAGGAACTGATCCGTATTGCAGCCTGGAAAGGCTACCGCAAACAGATCAAGAATTGCCCTTACGAATCCGGTTCCAGCCGTTCGGATATGAAAGAGGTACTGGCACGGCTGGAAGCGATTAATCCGGAGGCTCGTTACAGTATCTGGAACAGCATGTCGAATATACAACACGATTATCTTCCTCAAAAAAAGAAATAAATTATGCAGGGATTTTATGCTATTCTGTTATTAGTCGTATCGAATGTCTTTATGACATTGGCATGGTACGGTCATCTGAAGATGAAACAGCAGTTCAGTTGGTTTGAGAGTCTGCCGTTGATCGGTGTTATCTTGTTTAGCTGGGGGATTGCTTTCTTTGAATATTGTTTTCAGGTTCCCGCTAACCGGATGGGATTCCGTGAGAATGGTGGCCCGTTCAACCTGATACAACTAAAAGTGATTCAGGAGGTTATTACGTTAGTCGTCTTTATCGCTTTCAGCACGATCGCTTTTAAGGGAGAATCCTTTAAGTGGAATCATGCGCTGGCTTGTTTGCTGTTGGTTGCAGCTGTCTATTTGGTGTTTAAGAAATAAAAGGTAATCGAAGAAAAATAAACCCACCTTCGGAATCCATTCATTGGGTGAATGGATTTCTGAAGGTGGGTTTGTTGTATGGATTATCTGACTATTACTTTAACTGTAACAGCCTTTTCTTTGTTCGACAAACGAACCAGATATACGCCTTCGGATACAGGAATTTGCATCTTCTCTGTAAGCCGGCCATGATAGAAGATTCGTCCCATCATATCAGTAACCAGCGTTTCAATAGTGGCCATCGGTTCGATCATGATATAGCCATCGCAACCCAGAACACGGGTAGATGCTATCAGCTCGTCGATACCGGTTGCAACGCTGACGGTTACTTCGCATTCAGCATAATGTGTGTCGTCGGAAGCAGTAGCGGTGATGGTTGCTTTACCTGCTTTCAATGCTTTCACTGTTCCTTTCTTTACGGTGGCAACCGTTTCATCACTGCTCGACCAAGTGACAGATTGATCAGCATCGGCCGGTTTCACTGAAGCTGTCAGCTTAAACTCTTCGCCTACGGCCAGAGTTTTAGAAGATGAATCGAGTACGACGTCGGTAATTGTTACAACACCCGGTTCGTCATCGCCGCCATCATCATCGCCCGGGGTAGACTTCTGAGTAAAGGTTACTTTTACTTCTACATTGCCCGCATCGCCTACGGTATAGACTCCTCCTACGTTCGTTGCACCGGTGACAGACACTGTTGAGGTGTAGTTGCTGTTCGGGGATGTTTCGACCGTGATCTTATCATCTTTTGTTATTGTTGCACCGGAAGCGACTTCCTGATCGTTCAGTTTCATCGTAACAGTTCCGCCATCCGGATTTGTAACGGTGAGGTTGAGTGTACGAAGCGTTAAACCTTTTACTTCAGTAACTTCTACTGAGGTTGAAAGACCGGTTAACTCCTCGTAATTCGTACTTGTCGGAACAAACTTGATGGGCTGCTTATTCTGTGTTCCTGCCGTTGTAATCGGAGTGTTTTTCGTATCCGTATTCCATTCAAATGTACCGTCGGCATCAGCAGTACCGGTAATGATGGATTGTGCCAACGATTGTCCTTGCAGGATAGAGGAAGCAGCCGTAACAGTGGCTGTCACCTTTTTCGGTTTGATGGTAAACGTTCCGATATTTTTATCGGTAACCGCTTTATAGTTGGCATCTCCCGGATAACTGGCTATAACATCGTAATCACCTGCATCGGTTGGATTCTGGATTATCTGACCACCTTGTTTGAATGTAATCTGCCAGTCTGAACCACCGGTGATAGTTGGAACTTGTATGCTACCGTTGTAGGTTAGCTCACCACTGATGGTTGGATTTGTTGGTTCTCCTTTAGGGGCAAAAGTCGCTGTTACGATATTATCGCCTGTGCCTAGTGTTAGAGTAACTTCATTACCTACTGTCTTGTCTAGTTCCCCTCCACTAACCGTCCAGGTTACATTTGCAGAAGCATTTGCTCCGGGGATAGCTCTCAAACGGATCTTTTGTGTTGCGTAAAGATCGCCACTATTGAGCTGACTATTTCCGTTCAGAATGACAATGGAACCTTCTGCTCCGTTTGCTGTAATACTTAGACTTCCTGCAGCTTCTGGTTCATTGCGTAATGCAGAGCGAGTGGGTAAACTTTCCCACTCGAAAGAAACTTTCTTTGCTTCTCCTTTTCCTGTTGGAATGGAGAAAGTAATTGGTGCATAGTTCTTGTTATTCGGGGTGAAGATGGCATCATAAACAGTTTCCGTATTTCCTATGGTCTGTCCATTTTTCCATGCATATGCACCATCTGCACTTGTCGTCTTAATAGTTCCATTCTCCGCTGTCGGAATAGCAACCCCCTTCATTTCAGCTTGAGCAATAACTAATCCACCGGAGATTGTCTTATTGATAGCTGCGTATGTATCATCGGCACCACGGCTGATTGTTACATCGTATGAACCTACTTCTGTATGCGTACCGCTGCAAGTAACCGTAAATCCACCAATTCCAGCCGGCGTAGTCTTTACAACAAACGCTTTTTCCGTGCCATCGTAAACGTATGTTTGAGCTGTTTCATCGATTGTGATTGTTGCCAGTTTGCGCATGACCGCCTTTACAGTAGTTGCCGCTTTAACAGTGAAGCTACCGCCGTTAGGTATTTCTTTGCCGTTGACAAGCAGAGTGAGGAGTTTGTAACCATCAGCAGGGGTAACAGTTGCTTTCATCATTTGTCCATAATCTACATTTCCAGATGTAAAATTTCCACTTTGACCTTTTGTTAAAGTGATGGAACCTTCGTTTGATGGAATAGATGATTTAACCTCGAACTGCTGTATATTAAACTCCGCTGTAATAACTGCATTTGCTGTTACGGAGATAGAGCCGTTTGTTATTTCCGTACTGTTATTCTTCAAAGAGTTTGCTTGCAGTTGATACCCTTCGTCAGCAACAGCCAAAACACTTACTTTTGAATTTGCTGTAACAGAAGAGCCTGCGGCAATTGCATTACCTTTATCGTCGAACAGTAATATCTTGCCATGTTCGGGAGAAGTTACTTGAACACTGTATTCCTGTGGTGGCAATGCTTTGAATTTAGCTGTAATAGTAAAATCTTTATCAACCGTAACGGCATCCTTACTGATTACTTTTCCTCCTGTACATGAAAGAGATTCTAAGACATAACCACTGCTAGGAATAGCTTGTACGACTATTTCTTTTCCTTGTTGTACAGTGACAGAACCACTGTGATCAGTTTTGCCGTTCACGGAAATACTTCCATTGCCACCATCGACCCTTAGCGTTACAGTCTGTTGGATTGCTTCAAATTCTGCCGTAATTACCTTATCCTCGGTAACAGTCATTTTACCGGCTAAAGAACCTGCTTTCAGCTGATAGCCGGCATCCGGTGTGTTTGTCAGGGTTAATTCTGTTCCTTCTGCATAACGGTTATTGATATTTCCGTTTGTAATCGAGACTTTACCGTTCTGACATACTCCGGTCGTCACAGTATAATACTGTTTGGCTTCGATAGATACTTCGCACTCAGTGATAGCATACTTTATCAGGTCGGAAGGTGTAAAGAGTACTTTATAGTTGTTGTTTCCTGCTTTAATTACTTCTGCCGGATTGTTCCAACTGAACGTACCCGCAACTGCTACATTATTATATTGAGCAACTCCTTTAACAAGGAGTACCGACGATAAAGTCTGTCCTGCTTCAAGCATATTGACTTTTATCTCCGGGATAGCTGTTATTGTAGGAACAAAAGCATCTATTTTCCAGATAGTTTTCTTATTATCTCCCTGGTTCGCATGTTTCGTCCATCCGCTATTGGCTGGAGCAACAACGTAGGAAAGCGGAGCATCTGCCAAATCAGAATAGATTGCAACTGCTTCACCGAACGAACTGTTAGAGAAGGTAAATATCGGTTCACTGGTTACATTTTGTCCTTTATCAACATTTACACCAGCTTTCCAACCATTGCCATTGGTTGTCAGATTAGTAGCGGTTACTTCCGAGCTGTTTACCGTCAGTCCGACACTGGCGTTGTTGCGGGATACAATGTTTTCCAGTATTACGCCGGTAACTCCGGTTACATTAATACCGCTGCGGAAAGCTTTTTCTACGGTTAGATTACGGATTACGACGTCATTGGATGTTATATCCAAAAGATGCTTAAGAGCCGTTCCTCCACCTTCGGTATATGTTCCGGACAGTGTATAGCCATTTCCTTCCAGTGTAATCGCTTTTTTTATTTCAATCGGAAGGTCGCTTTCTGTAATGCCGGTTATATCATTGCTTAAATGGATTGTGCTGCCATCAGAAGCACTGGCTATAGCAGATTTTAATGAGGCCAGGTCTTTTACCTGAGAGATTACCTTGCCATTATCATCTACGAATTTTCCATTTTTATCTACCTGATACAGTTTCAATACATTTCCTGCATTAACAGAATAAGCAGTACCGTTGATGGTTAAAGCATCATACTGTTGATTAATATCGCGACGGAAAGTAGTTACCAGATACTTTTCTCCTTCTTTGGCTTTCAGTTCGCAGTTTCTTAACGCTATCGTGTTTTGCGATGGAGTCGATACATCATCCCCTTTAAAGTCGGCATCATGCCATCCTAACTGAATAACGGAGGCATGTATTTTACTGTTTATGCCGGCAATATTATTTTCTGCATAGGTAGCAGACAGCTTGCCGCCGCTAAAGTTAAGCGTATTCCCATAAGAACGAACACATAAAGCAGACATTTGCTTTTCTGCATTTTTCCCATTATCGATACCTGGCACTGTTTCTATTGCACAATTCGTAAACTCTCCCTTTACGCCATTGTATTTCTCCTGAAGAACAATCGTACCATAGCTTTCGCCTTCTCCCTGAGCTATTGTTTTTCCGATGAAGGTAGTTCCCGTTGCTGTAATAGATGTTCCGGTGGGATCTAAATATCCTCCTAAGTTGCCAGCAGATGTCATAATTGCAGCGCGGCCGGTTATGGAGCCGCCATTTATTGTTACTTTTTGGTTCTTTTCGCGTAGCCCTAATCCGTAATAATAAACATTGATATCCGTATTCTTCATTGTTAATTCCGCTCCGGCAGATTCCATACGGACACCGACTGCGGCTGTTTGTCCTTTCAATGCACCTCCTGATATCTTACAGTCGGTAAGACCCACTTTTCCTGTACCATTACCGGTAATACCGATAATACCATGTCCAAAATTATTATTATTCCCTTCTAATGTAAGACCTTTAGCGGTAAGAGTAGCTGTTTCACCTTGTTTCGGATTAACTTCGATATGACCTTTGATAGTTGTCTTATCTTTGCCAGCACCTTCTATTGTCAGGGATTTATCGAGAGTGAATGTTTGAGGTAATTCGAAAGTACCTTCGGGAATAGTCATTCTGCTTACATCTTTGAAAGAAATGATACCTTGATTTGATAAACTTTTCCAATCAATTATAGCATTCATCAAAGAGCCGTCAGCCTTATATGCAATCATACAGCTTTCTTTATCATTAGCCAAAACGTCATTCTGATTTGCTTTTGTCAGTGGCTTGTTTGTTGTATTATAGGAGAATACATTGCCATTCCCCTCTAATAGGACGTTATTATTAGCATTAAAACGGTAAACCATAGCAGGCGTCTGGTTTGAAGTAAGCCGTAAGCGGCTATCTTTTAGTGTTACCGTATTATTGGCTGCTTTATCACCAAAATCAATTGGATACATACAGGCTGAAGCTGTATTAATATGTTCATTTGTGATAATTGAATTGTTGATCGTCACTGTATTGTTCGTTGGATCAACCCCATATTCAAAAACAAGTGCTCCATAACCGTCCGACTCTCCACTATAATTCTGGCGTCCTGTCAAAATGGAATTTTCAATTTTTATTGTCATTCCGGCTTCCCTGATAGCTAATGCAGCAAAACCTCTTATCTCTGAATTATCAATAGTTATTTTACTGTTTGCACACTCTGCACTAATGGCATACCCATGCTCATTTAATAAGATTTTGCTATCTATTATTTCAGTTTCTGATCCTTCATTATACAGAGCAAGAGGGCGGCATTGTGTATTTGTTCCAATTCCTATAATTTGAGACTTTTTTACCTTAATCTTTGCTCCTACTGAAGCACGGTTTGTTATTGCCCGTTGATAAGCACCGTCCATATATAAATCAGAATTAGTTAAATTCACTGTAGCTCCTGAAGCACTACTACCAATTGTTATGAAATGATTAGTTCCTCCGCCTGTATTTTCTGATCCCGATTTACTATTTATCATACAGCAATTGTCTACAGTTAAAGTAACATTAGCCACAATCATTTCAATCATCCCATTTCCATTTCCATAGGATGTATTTGCAGCCCGAACCATCTTTACATTTTCAATGGTTGTCGATCCTGCTTTTGTGATTTGTATTTTTCCCGTCAGATAAGCATCATTCTCCGATGTAGATTCTTTAGTCGGTTTATTAGTTCCTGAACCAATCAGACTTAACGGTTTACTAATTTCTATGTTTTCTGTATATTCACCGGCAGCCACATATATTGTACCGCCATCACTAACCAGTGTTATAGCTTTTGCTATTGTCTTAACAGGACTAACGTCGGTACCTGAATTGTTGGTATCGTTTCCGGAGCTTCCATTTACATATATAGTTGAAGTTTCCGCCCACCCTACACTTGTTGCCGCTAATATAGCAGCCAAGATTGTTAGTAATCTTATTTTCATATCTTGTTATGTTTAATATTAATACTGAGAAATTTTACCTCTTAGGCAAGAAGCCTTGCCTTTCCTTTTTTAATAGAGTATTGGTTCTTTCTGTAATTAGCCCATAAGCGACAGATTTAGGTATCCATCAATTCCCGGAGTGGATGTTATAAAAATAAAGAAGGCGTAGGAACTGTTGATATATCTATTGTTGAGGCCTTCGACTGCCCTTCATTCCGATATAAACAACAACCCACGCCCTTTATCTTGATATGTATAGACATATAAAATGCCTACGAGCATATACAACAAGAAAAGGAACGTGAGCGTTCTGTTGTCTATTATCCGGAATGAATGAAAGTGTCGAAGTTTCAACAATAGGATAATATCTTTAAAACGCTTCTCGTTATCAATAAGATGCACTGAACGGCAACGCTTCGCCGGAGTACAAGGGCAAAAGTAGAGAGAAGTGTTTGGAAATGCAAATAAAAGAGAAAGTAAATGAGCTATTAATTGAAAATAAAGAATTAAGCTTTACGATTCTGTGTCAGACTTGGGATAGCTTAGCTCAAATCATACAACAAAAGTTTTTCAAAATAAATCCTTCAATCCTTCAGTATTGCGAATATATACCTGGTAATCATTAATATATGGCTGAAGGAAAGTTGTTTGGCTGAAGGAATTATCTTGATTTTTGAGTTTTTTTATTCATAAACGGTAGCTTCCAGTATTACGGAAAAGGCGAGTAGCCCCCGGCCGGTTATCTGTTTACATATTTTATTCTAACGCATGAGTGCAGAGCTTTTAGTTCAATTGTCTTTTCTTCTTTTCTGTTTGTCAACTGTCGAACGCTTGTACGACATCTGTCGGACGCTTGTTTCACAGTAGTCGAACAAGCGTTCGACAGATGACAAACAATAAAAAGGTGCTAACTTTCACAATAAGAAGCCATTATCTATCCAACTATTATCTACTGGCCCTGACTTACCTTTTCTTGAAGGAATGAACTAAAACAGATGTTGATATTAGGCATGAATATGAAGTATTATTTTAAAAGTAGAACCATTTCCTTCATGTTGCTTATAAATCCTTCAGCCATAAATGTTATATAATCAGTTGTTTAGCGTATAGCTGAAGGATTGAAGGATTTATTTTAAAAAACTTTTGTTGATATGATCCTGGATAATTCTCCTACCAGGTAAAAAGGTAAATTAATTAGTCGGAATTGTTTCCCCTGAACAGTCTTTACTTCATTGACCGAATAAGGTTGCGACCATACCCGGAAAGCAACTGCCTTGCTCCACGCAGGATAAGTGGCTTTCGGTGGCTGTCTGTTGCCCATTCTTCCAGGTTTGTTAAGATATCTCTTTTGAACATGATTGTCTATCTGGTTGGTATACAGATGCAAATATACTTATTTGTTTCAAATCGGAGGCAAGTTTGAGCTGAATTTGTTTCAAACCGGAGGCAAAATGGCTGATTTTTTGTTTCAAACCGGAGGCAAGTTGGTTTTTTAGTAAACAGATTCGTCTTTCGTCAAGAGCAGAACTTCTTTCTAATAGAATAGTTACGCTGAAGTTCCATATAAGAATATTATTTATTCAAAACACGGAGCTTCAGCGTAATTTGTTGAGATGTAATCACTTTACGTTGAAAAGTGATTTTCTCGTTCGAGTCTTTATCATATAATTTAGTTCAGTATCACACCACTGTTATTCGTTGGGTTTTGTGTCAACGTGCTACCACTTGGGTAGGAGTTAATGGCATCCTGCGAGATATAGAACGTAACGCGGTAGTCGGTAGCCGGTATATCTTTCGTTGCTTCGTGAGGACCGGGATAACGGCGGTACAATGTATCGCCGTTGCGGAATACATCAAAACTGCGTTCGGCCTGATAAGCCAATTCAAGTTGACGCTCTTTGTCAATCAACGTGGAGGCATTGTTTGCATCCAGAGATGAATAACCGGCACCGGGGATAGAACGCTCGCGGATAGTGTTCAGATCGGCTAATGCTTCGCCGTAACGTCCCAGTTTTGCATACGCTTCTGCACGGTTCAGATAGATTTCACCCAGGCGTGAGATGATCGGAGAGTGCAGGTGAGAGTCTTCTCCTTCACGTGAACATTTTGTAATATAGAACTCCGGATAGACACGGTTCAAAGTCATTTGATAATCGATTACACCGGTATAGGTTTCCCCGTCGGAGTATTTGATCGAGTAGATTTGTTGTGATTCGTCTACCGCTGTCATCGGATAGATCGTTTCTGCTCCGTCGACAGTTTCGGAACAACTGTATTGGTTGTCGTTTTTGTTTAATGTGGCCTGTACGTAGTTGAAGTTTGTATGTTCTCCGCTAGTATTGTAAACCTTCTTAATGAAGCGGAACACTTCTGTGTAGTTGCCGCTATCATCTACTACATATTGCGGTTCGATAAAGTTTGCACGTGCATCTACAATCTTCTTCCGATCCGGACGCCAGTCGTTACGGCCTGTTTCGTTCAGCAAGTCAATATATTTGGCACTGGCGAACATTTCACCCCAACCCATACCGCCGATATTGGCATACATACCACCGATCCCATAATAATGATCGAAGCCGGAGAATTCGGATGCTACCCGTTTAACCACGAAGATAGATTCTTTATTGTTTTCTGGTACATAAGTGTTGTAGTTCAGATATTCTTCACGTGGCAATAATTGATAATCTCCTGAATTGATAACTTGTGTCGCATAGTAGACAGCAGAGTCGGCATATTGCGTGTTTGGATTTGAGTATGTACCACTCATATACAGGTAGATACGTGATAGCATAGCCTGGGCTGCACCTTTCGATGCGTATGCCGGACCATCGTTGATGCTCAGCATACTTTCAGCTTTACGCAAGTCGGCAATAGCTTGGGCATAACTTTGTGTTACGGTAGCACGGTCGGGCAATTGCAGATTGTTCAGATCGTCAGGAGTTCCATTAACGATGGGGACACCCAGGTTTTTGTCTGGCGCTTGGTAGTAAGGGCGGGCGAAAGCACGGGTCAGATAGAAATACATCATTCCGCGGATGTAGTAACATTCCCCTAGTTTGTTATCAATTTCTGCACTTTGTCCTTCTTCGATCATTTTGATGATGTTAGAGGTTTGGGCAACTGCTTTGTAACCATAGTCCCAGAAGTTTTGTAATCGATAGTTGTTGGCCGTACGTGCATAAGAAATGAATTCATAAAAAGCATCGGTAGAAGAACCGCGGATCATCATATTGTCACCGGCATATTCACCGAGTCGGTGCATCGGGTCAGACCATGTTTTCAGTTGGGCATACGCACCACGCACTAAACCATCGAGGGCAGTATTCGGATCCGAAGTAATATCTTCGGCTGCCATGCTTCCGTTTGGCAAACGTTCGACATCGCAAGAGGTCAACAGTGTTCCTATGCAGATGGTTGCCAGAAAGAATTTCTTTATATTATTTTTCATATATACTTTGCTTGTTTAGAATGTTAAATTAAGACCGAACATAAATTTACGAGTAGAAGGATAAACCGAAGGGCCGGCAGAACCGATAGCAGAAATTGTTCCGTCGTCGTTAGTTTTAGCCGGAATTTCCGGATCTACACCTGAATAGCCAGTAACCGTGAACAGGTTTTCGCCAGCAAAGAAGATACGCATATTCTGGATGTAGTATTTCGGAAGGCTGAGGTTGTAGCCTATTGTCAATGAACGCAACTTAAGGAAGTCGCTGTCTTCCAGGTAGCGGGTGGAAGCACTGTTTGCTTTTGATTGGTTGTTGTAAGAAGCAACAGGGTGTGTAGCGATATCTCCCGGTTTTTCCCAGCGACTCCAACCGTCTTTCAGCTTCATCTGGTTACGGTCGGTATAGGTACCATCAGCATCATATTCCTGACGGGAATAGTTATAAATCTTACCTCCGATAGAGAAGCCGAACACGGCACTCAGGTCAATATTCTTCCAGCTTAATGAGGTATTGAATCCACCGAATAGTTTCGGGGTAGATGGTTTGCAGATTACCTGGTCGGCTTCTGCATATTGTTCTGTAATGACACGGCTACCGTCTTCTGCAGTAGTATACCATTGCGGAGCACCTGTTTCCGAATTGACACCTGCCCATTCTTTCATGTAGAAAGCGTCACTACTGTAACCTACCTTCAAAATTTTATCTGCTTCACCGGCAATACCGATACCGCCCCCTACAATGATTTCCATATCCGGATCGTCTCCATACAGTTTTTCTACGGTATTTTTGTTATGTCCTAGATTAGCTTCAAGGCTCCAGTTCCAGTCTTTAGTACGGATGATATCACCACCGATTGTTAACTCGATACCTTTGTTGCTGATTTCGCCCACATTTTGCCAGCGGCTGGTTACGCCGGTAAGACCGGATAGCGGTGTTTTATAAAGCACATCACTTGTATACTTATTATAGTAGTCGAATACGATACGCAGACGATTGTCGAACAGGTTGGCATCTACACCGATACCGAATGTTCCTGTTTCTTCCCAAGTTAGATTCGGGTTACCGACTTGACTGATTAAAGTAGCTGGTATTCCGTCGTAATTTGCAGAAATGGAATAAAGTGCATATTGCGGATAATATTCACCCGGACGGTTACCCATGATACCATATGAAGCACGCAGCTTCAATGCATCTATCCAATTAACCTTAAACCAGTTCTCCCGGTGGATATTCCAGCCGGCACTGACAGAATAGAAGTTTCCGTAGCGGGCGTCGGTTCCGAAGTTGGACGCACCGTCACGTCGGAGAGAAAGTTCGGCTACGTAGCGGTTGTCATACGCATAGTTACCACGGAAGAAATAGGATTGAACGGCCGATTCAGTCAGGCTTCCTCCTACCTTTTCCGGTAAGGCTGTTACATCCAAAACCTCAAAACTTGGAGCAAATCCTGTACCTATTGCTTTAGTAGCTTTTCCTTGATAGTCTTTGAATTCGTAAGCTAACACAGCATCAACCGAGTGTTTGCCGAACATTTTGTTGAAGTTCAATAATTGGTTGGTGTAGCGTCGAGTCGTATTACTTTGGTATTCCTCAATACGACCGTTTACGCCGGATGCTCCGTTACTGCGCGGATCGCTATAGGAATGGTAGTAGTAATTGGTGTATTGGTAGCTGTTTACAGAACGGAATGTCAACCAATCGGTAAATTTGATATCAAAGTCCAGATTTCCAAGGAACTCATAGGTCTTGTAATCCGTATGATTACCATACGAAAGATCGTTCAGGTAGTTTGTTTGCTGGCTGTTGACCCATCCCTGGTAACGGTCGGGTACCAATTCGCCCTTCTCATTGTAAGGACTATCCCACGGAAGCATGGAGTACATGGCTGTAACAGAATATTGTGCATCTTCTACCGTACGCATGGCCCCGGATAAAGATGGTTTTACAGTTAACCATTTGAAAGGCTTATAGTTGGTGCGATAGCGGATAGTGTAGCGTGAATAGTCATATCCTTTCACTGCTCCCTCTTCGTCATAGTATCCGATAGAAAAAAACGAATTTAACTGGTCGTTACCTCCGGCAAGTGAGATATTATAATCCTGTGTAAAACCGGATTGTGTGGCCAGATCCCACCAATCAAAATTGGAGTTACGCAATTCCGAGTTCCAGCGAGGGAAAGCAACCATTTCCGGATTGTTGAAAGAGGCGTAGTAGTCATATAGTTCCGCTCCATTCATCATTTCCAGTTTCCCGTTGTTCAACGTGCTGATACCTAGTTTGGCAGAAGCGTTTATCTGTATCTTGCCGCTTTTGGCCGCTTTGGTTGTAATAAGGATAACACCGTTTGCCCCTTCCGAACCATAGATGGCGGTAGAAGCAGCATCTTTCAGGATAGTCATAGTTTCAATGTCCGAAGGATTCAGTAATCCGGCACCGTCTCCAACGATCACACCGTCGATTACCCAAAGTGGAGCTGTCGAACCACTTAATGTCGCTTTACCGCGTACCACAACTGCACCGCTTGAACCCGGTTGGCCGGAACCCGGTGCTACGTACACTCCTGAAACTTTACCGTTCAGCATGTTTTCAACCGAAGGCGTTGTGATGTCAGTCAACTTTTCTTCTTTCAAAGTCTGTAAAGCACCCGTTAGACTCTCTTTACGCTGTACTCCATAACCTACGATTACTACTTCTTCCAAAGCTTTAGAATCTTCTTTCAGGTCGATCTTGATATTTGCCTGTCCGGTATAAGGAATCTCTTGCGTGATGTAACCGACGAAAGATACCTGGATGATGTCTCCGCGTTTTAGGCCTTCTAAAACAACCTTACCGTCAGTGTCGGATACATTGCCTGTTGTTGTCCCCTTCACGATCACAGATGCTCCGGTTACAGGGCCTAGGGCATCTTCCACAACACATGTTACTCTTCTCGTTTGTTGGGAAATACTGGTATTAGGCTCTGCCGGTGTAGTCCCGGCAAAAGTTGTTCCTGGGGAAGCTAATGTTCCCACCAGTAGAATAAAGCTAACTAAGTTTAATTTTTTTCGCATGGAAATTTAGATTAAAAATAATATTTGATGTTTAAATATTCCCATCCCATGAACCAAAACGGTGTTTACCTTTTAGATTTGGCGTTTAGGATTTATGTAAACCACAGTTCTTATGGAACTATGGCAAAACTTTTCTTTTAGATGGGATTTATCTAGCTAGAGCCAATGAATATTGAGTTGAGGAGAGAAATAATAGGGCTTTTTCAGAGTTATAAATAAGAATGTGTTAAAAAACATTCCTGTCTATATGTATATTTTTCAATAATGAAACATGATTAAATAAATATTTCATATATTTGCCACAAATAAACCATAGTTCCATAAGAACTTACTCCTGGATTATTATTTATTCACTAAAATATCAAACAGTTTTTTGCCTTTGGTGAAGAAGGAAAGCAGAGACTTGGTATAAGTATGGATGTGTCAGATGTTGAAGTCTGATTTTATAACTTTTTTTCGATAGAATTCAGGATCTCTGTTTCATCTTCCGGATGGAACCATTCAATCTCTTCATCCCGTTTGAACCAGGTCATTTGTTTGCGAGCGTAAACGCGGGAGTTGCGTCTGATTTTTTCTACGGCAAAGTCAAGCGACCATTCTCCGTCGAAATAGTTGAACAGTTCTTTGTAGCCGACTGTGTTGAGTGAGTTAAGGTGGCGGTAAGGATATACTTTGCGGGCTTCTTCCAGTAATCCGTCGGCCATCATCTGGTCGACACGGCGGTTGATGCGGTCGCATAACTCGTCGCGGTTGCGGGTCAATCCTATTTTGATGATTTTAAAGGGACGCTCTTTCTTTATATTGGTACGGAAAGAAGAATAAGGCTTTCCGGTCATGCGGCAGATTTCGACGGCATGAATTACCCGTTTGTAGTTCATGCGGTCTACTTCGTCGTAATGTATCGGATCTGCTTCTTTCAGTTCGGCAAGGATCGGCTCCAGGCCTTCGCATTCGAACTGGGTGTAAATGGCTTCACGTATTTCAGGGGTAACGGTCGGAATGTCGTCAATCCCTTTGCATACGGCATCGATATACATCATGGAGCCACCGGTCATGACAACCGTAGGGGTCGTCTGGTGAAGTGTGTTTAGTAGGGAGATAACGTCTTCTTCAAAGTTGCTGGCACTGTAATAGTCCGTCAGGTCGAGTGTGCCGACCATATAGTGTTTAACTCTTGCCATTTGCTCCGGAGTGGGGGCAGCTGTACCGATAGGCAGGTCTTTATATAGCTGACGGGAGTCGGAGGAAATGATAGGCGAACCGAAATGTTCTGCTATGCGCAGGCTCAGTTCCGTCTTTCCGACTCCTGTCGGCCCTAGTAATATGACAAGGGAATTCATTAATTAAAAACGCTCGTCGTCGTACGGATTTTCCATCGGCCCGTCGCCTAAGCCTTCGAAACCGCCTTTATCCAGTTCGTCGATGTCGTATTCAGAATCACCGTAGAAATCTTCGCCGATATCAGTCGTCGCACTTTTAGCGTCAAACTCGTCGAAGTCGACAGTCTGAGTGGGAGGTAGGCCGATCGATTTGCTGACAATTGCCTGGTCGAGGTCTTTACCCGGCTCGATTTCACGAAGTTCCATGAAGAAAGCGCGTTCGGTCATATAGTCGAAAACGAACATAAGTTTCTGGTGTTCGTCCTCAAGGAGTTCTTCCAGACGGGTATCACCCATTATATAATTATCCACTTCTGAAGTGGTGTCCATTTCAACCAATGTAATTTCCGTATTCTTGCTCCAGTCGTCGTCACAAATAAAGAAAGAGCACATTTGATCTTTCGTGTAACCAACCGAATCCAGGATGGCGTCGTGGAGATCGAGGAAGGTAGCTTCCGCGTCAATCTTGATCTCGCGTTTGAAGTCATCTACTTCGTCTGATAGAATGAGGAATCTAAATACCATAGTCTTTTTAGTTTTTTGTTGGTTCAAAAGTAGTAAAAAATATCAAAACCAACATATAACGATATAAAAAAAGAAGTTTGCAAATTGAGTAATGTAAAACAAAAGGGCTGTTAACCCCGCAAGGAGTTAACAGCCCTCTGAAATCGTTTGTTTTTCCTATCGTTTATTCGTCGATGGAACCTCTTACGATACCACGGTCGGAGGTCTTGATAAAGTTGAGTATCAGATCTCTTTCCATGCTGGGTTCGTATTCCGTTTCGATCGCTTTCAATGCTTCCGTGTTGTTCAGTCCGCGGGTATATAATGTACGATAGATATCCTGGATGAGGAAGACCTGTTCGTTGGTAAATCCGCGGCGACGTAATCCTACGATATTGATACCGCAGTAAACGATCGGGTCGCGGCCGATCAGGGTATAAGGCGGAATGTCTTTTCCGATGCGGGAACCGCCCTGAACCATCACATGCTTGGATATGCGGGTAAACTGGTGAACCAGGCTACCGCCGCTGACAATAGCAAAATCGTCAATCTCCACTTCTCCGGCTATCTGGGAAGCATTCCCGATGATGATATGATCTTTCAGTACGCAGTCGTGAGCGATATGAGAGTATGCCATGATCAGGCAATCGTTTCCGACTACGGTTTTACCCTTCGACGCTGTTCCACGGTTGATCGTAACGCACTCGCGGATAGTGGTATTGTTACCTACTTCTGCGGTTGTTTGCTCTCCGTTGAACTTCAGGTCTTGTGGAATACCGGCAATTACAGCTCCCGGGAAGATGGAACAACCGTTTCCTATTCTGGCCCCGTCGAGAATGACTGCGTGTGAATAAATGTGACAATTGTCGCCTATTACTACATCCTTTTCAATCACTGCAAAAGGATCTATCGTTACATTCTGACCGATCTTTGCTTCGGGATGTACGACTGCTAAAGGGGATTGATTCATTGCCTTCTTCTTTCTATTATTATTTATTTTTGATAATCTGAGCCATAAATTCAGCTTCGCAAACCAGCTTGTCGCCCACGAAGATGTAACCCTTCATTGTGGAGATACCGCGGCGGATAGGAGCCAGCAGTTCCAGACGCAGGATCAATGTATCTCCCGGCACTACCTTCTGGCGGAACTTCACGCCATCTATCTTCATGAAATAAGTAGAATAACGTTCCGGTTCGTCAACAGAATTCAATACAAGCAAACCACCTGTCTGTGCCATTGCTTCAACCAGCAGTACGCCCGGTGTAACGGGTTCCTGAGGGAAGTGTCCGGTAAAGAACGGTTCGTTCGTTGTGATATTTTTAATTCCGACGATATAGTCACCGCCAATCTCGATGATCTTATCGACCAGCAGGAACGGATAACGGTGGGGAAGCAGTTCGCGGATACGGTTAATATCCATGATCGGTTCTGCATTCGGATCGTAGATCGGAGCCTGTACTTCGTTTAATTTGATGTCTTTGCGGATCATACGCGCCAACTGGTTGTTGATCTTATGACCCGGGCGGGTGGCAATGATGCGTCCGCGGATAGGTTTGCCGATCAAAGCCAGGTCGCCCAGTACGTCGATCAGTTTGTGGCGTGCCGGCTCGTTGTCGAATACCAAAGGTTTGTTGTTGATATACCCCAACTCGTGCACGTCTTTATGAGGAATGCCCAGTTCGTCAGCCAGTTTGTCCAACGTTTCCTGCGGCATCTTCTGGTCGTAGATAACGATTGCATTGTCGAGGTCGCCTCCTTTGATCAGGTTGTTCTGACGGAGCATTTCCACTTCGCGTACAAAGACAAATGTACGTGAAGCAGCCAGTTCGGTCGGGAACTCGCTCAGGTCGTTCAGGGTGGCGAACTGATTGGACAATACAGGAGAGTCGAAGGAGATCAGTACGTTTACACTGAACTTTTCGTCCGGAAGGATGATAAGTGAAGAACCTGTCTCTTCGTCTTTTACTTCGATCTTATGTTTTACGATGTAATAATCTTTCGGCGCGTTCTGTTCAACGATGCCGGCCTTCTGAATTTCTTCGGTGAAGAAACGTGAGCTACCGTCCAGGATAGGGAATTCGGGAGCGTTTACTTCGATCAGGCAGTTGTCGATTTCGTAGGCATATAAAGCTGCCATTGCGTGTTCAACAGTGCTGATCTGGATACCGTTCTTAGAGAGAACAGTGCCTCGTTGTGTACTGGCCACGTTTTCTGCCAGTGCATCGATAACAGGTTGTCCTTCCAGGTCAACACGTTTAATTTTGTACCCGTGGTTTTCCGGTGCCGGATTGAACGTTATCTGGATATCCAGTCCGGTATGCAAGCCTTTACCTTGCATCGAGAAACTCTTGGCTAGCGTCTTTTGTTTCTGCATACGTATATTAATTATTTATTGATTTCCTTTTTTAATTGTTCGATCTCGCGTTGCAACTGTCCCAGTGTACGGTACATATCGGGCAGGCGGTTGAATACGGCACTCGAGCGCATGAAGTTTTTCGCGTCGATGGCCGGGGCACCTAATACCGTTTTGGCTTCCTTGATGTCGCTGATCACACCCGATTGCGCACCGAATACCACATGGTCGGCAATATGGATATGTCCTGCCAGGCCGACCTGTCCGCCAAACATGCAATGGCTGCCGATCTTTACCGATCCGGCGATACCTACCTGGGCTGCCATTACTGTATTTTCGCCTACTTCAACGTTGTGGGCAATCTGAACCAGGTTGTCCAGTTTCACGCCACGATGAATGATGGTCGAGCCCATTACGGCACGGTCGATGGTCGTATTGGCTCCCACTTCGACATTGTCTTCCAGGACAACATTACCCAACTGCGGGATCTTCTTGTAATTCTCTCCTTCGGGAGCAAAACCGAAACCGTCCGAACCGATCACCGAACCGGCATGCAGGATACAGTTGTTCCCGATTTTACATCCGTTGTATATGGTTGTATGCGGGTAGAGGATGCAGTTATCTCCAATGGTAACACCATCACCGATGTATGCGTTAGGAAATACCTGGCAGTTCTTACCCAGCTTTACGTTTTCTCCGATATAGGCAAAATTGCCGACATAGCAATCTTCTCCCAATGTAGCCGAGGCTGCAATAAAGGCAGCCGAAGATACTCCGGCTTTTTTCGGTTTCGACTGTTCTACCAGGTTGAGTAACATGGCAAGAGCAGCGTATGCATTTTCAACTTTAACCAAAGTTGCTGTAATTTGTTCAGCCGGAGAAAAGTCGTTATTCACCAGTACAATGCTAGCTTCCGTATTATAGATATATTGTTCATACTTAGGATTGGCCAGGAATGATAATGTTCCGGGTTGTCCTTCTTCTATTTTTGAGAAGTTGCTGACTTTCACTTCTGGATTGCCTTCCACGGTTCCGCCAAGAAAGTCCGCTATTTGTTGGGCTGATAACTCCATTACTTATTTTGTTAATTGTATTTGAATTGAGACTGCTCCACTAAGAATAAAGCAGTTTGCAAAAATGGTGAAAATAATTGGGATAGCCTATGCTTTGCAGGGAATAATTCCCTTATCATGCAGATATCCTGCCATTTCACGCTGTACTTCCTCTGCTGCTTTGCGGGCAAATGAGGCAAAATTTTCTGATTTATCAGCATAAATGATCGCACGGGAAGAGTTGACCAACAGGCCACATTCGTCGTTCATCCCGTATTGAGCCACTTCGTGAAGGCTGCCTCCCTGTGCTCCGACACCCGGAACCAGCAGGAAATGATTGGGGGCATACTTACGGATATCAAGGAACATTTTTCCCTGCGTAGCACCGACAACATACATCATTTGTTCGTCGGTAGCCCAATCCTGCGACTTCTTCAGTACTTTTTCGAACAGACGTTCGCCGTTGGCATCTTCTGTCATCTGGAAATCCTGTGAGCCTTTGTTCGATGTCAAAGCCAGCAGGATCACCCAGGCTTCCGGATAGATCAGGAACGGTTTCACGCTGTCTTCACCCATATAAGGAGCAACCGTTACGGCATCTACCTTGATATGATCGAAGAAAGAGCGGGCATACATTTCGGATGTGTTACCGATATCACCGCGTTTTGCATCGGCAATAATGAACTGATCCGGATAGTTCTCGCGCAGGTAAGCTACAGTCTTTTCGAAAGAAAGCATACCAGTTACGCCCAGACTTTCGTAGAAAGCCAGGTTCGGTTTGTAAGCTACGCAATAATCGGCGGTAGCATCGATGATCGCTTTGTTGAAAGCAAAGATCGGATCTTCTTCAGAAAGTAAATGCTGCGGGATCTTTTTTATATCTGTATCCAATCCGACGCAAAGGAAGGATTGTTTCTTTTTGATGTTCTCGAATAATTGTTGCTTGTTCATCTTGTTTCGTGTCAAATAATGAAATTGTTATAATTCGGCTTCTTTCAGGCGTTCTGCATTTTCGGCAACAGTCAGTTGGTCGATGCAGGCTTGTATATCGCCGTCCATGAAAGCAGACAGATTGTAAATCGTGTAGTTAATACGATGATCTGTAATACGTCCCTGCGGGTAATTGTATGTACGGATCTTCGCGGATCGGTCGCCCGACGAAACCATTGTCTTACGTTTGTTGGCAATATCGTCGAGGTATTTCTGATGTTCTTTGTCATATATGAAAGAACGCAGGCGTGTAAGGGCCCGTTCTTTATTTTTCGGTTGGTCGCGCGTTTCCGTACATTCGATCAGGATCTCTTCGCTTACGCCGGTGTTCGGATTTTTCCAGACATACCTCAAACGTACGCCCGACTCAACCTTGTTCACATTCTGTCCACCGGCACCACCTGAACGGAAAGTATCCCACTTAATTTCACCTTCGTTGATTTCAACATCAAATTCATCCGCTTCGGGAAGTACTGCTACCGTGGCGGCAGATGTATGAACACGTCCCTGGGTTTCGGTACTGGGCACACGTTGAACACGGTGCACGCCCGATTCATATTTAAGTGTGCCATATGCTTTCTCACCGCTAACGGTGAAAATGATTTCTTTGTATCCGCCCGATGAACCTTCGCTACAACTCGACAAGGCGACTTTCCAACCTTTGGTTTCGCAGTATTTCATGTACATGCGATAGAGGTCGCCGGCAAAAAGGGCGGCTTCATCGCCTCCCGTTCCGCCACGTATTTCAACGATCGCATTCTTGTCGTCTTCGGGATCGCTCGGAACAAGCAGCAGTTTGATCTCTTCTTCCAGTTCCGGGATACGGGCATTGCAGGCTTCGAGCTCTTCGCGCGCAATCTCCCTCATTTCGGGATCCTGCTCCGTGTCAAGCATCTGCCGTGCTTCTTTTATGCCATTCAATGTATTGACATATTCGTTTCGGGTAGCCACGATCTTCTCCAGATCGCGGTACTCTTTATTGAGTTTAACAAACCGTTTCATATCGGCAATCACTGCCGGGTCGGTAATAAGTGTTCCGACCTCTTCAAAACGGCTTACCAGTCCGTCTAGTCTTCCTAATATATTATCAGCCATTTATCAGATTAATATACGAAGCGACCTTTTTCGCTTTCAATAATCAATTCATTCTTATCCGCTTCTTCTACGAAGCCTACAATTTGTGCATCAATGTTGAAGCTTTTGGCAATCGCGATCACTTCTTCTGCATGTTCGGGCGACAGGTATATTTCCATGCGGTGTCCCATGTTGAACACTTTATACATTTCGCTCCAGTCGGTTCCGCTTTGTTCCTGAATGATACGGAAAAGGGGTGGGACAGGGAACAGGTTGTTCTTTGTCACACGCTTGTTTTCTACGAAATGCATTACTTTGGTTTGTGCACCGCCTGAGCAATGTACCATTCCGTGAATCTCAGAACGCAACTTGTCCAGTAACACTTTGATTACCGGAGCGTATGTGCGGGTGGGAGATAATACCAGTTTACCGGCATCGATACCCAGTTCTTCGATCTTGTCGGTCAGCTTCAGCCCGCCCGAATAAACTAATTCGTCGGGAACGGCAGAATCATAGCTTTCCGGATATTTCTCTGCCAGATATTTGGCAAATACGTCGTGACGGGCAGAGGTCAAACCGTTGCTGCCTGTTCCGCCGTTATATTCTTTTTCATAAGAGGCTTGTCCATAAGAGGCCATGCCGACAATGACGTCGCCACCCTTTATTCGGCTGTTGTCAACAACGTCTGCCCGTTTCATGCGGCAGGTCACGGTACTGTCTACAATGATTGTGCGAACCAGGTCGCCTACATCGGCAGTCTCGCCGCCGGTAGCATAGCAGCCAACGCCCATTTCACGCAATTCGGCCAACAGTTCGTCCGTGCCGTTGATGATTGCCGAGATAACTTCTCCGGGAATTAAGAGCTTGTTACGTCCGATGGTGGATGAAACAAGGATATTATCGACTGCGCCCACGCACAGCAGGTCGTCGATGTTCATGATCAGTGCATCCTGTGCAATACCTTTCCACACAGACAAGTCACCGGTTTCTTTCCAGTACATGTAAGCCAGAGATGATTTTGTTCCGGCTCCGTCAGCGTGCATAATGTTACAGTATTCAGGATCACCGCCTAATATATCAGGGATGATCTTACAAAATGCTTTAGGGAATATTCCCTTGTCGATGTTCTTTATTGCATTGTGAACATCTTCTTTTGAAGCGGATACACCGCGCAGGTTGTAACGTTGGTCACTCATTGTTTTTACGTATTTGGCCGCAAAGATACTATTTTTTTGTCTTACTTATCTAAGTTTTAGTACATCTCCTTCTTCAGGAATGTAATCTTTGTCTTTTTTATTTATCTTATACAGGCTCTTGATTTGTATTCCGTATTTCTGGGAGATACTATGCATAGATTCTCCGATCTGTACAACATGGTCGTAATAAGGCTTGTCGGCCTTCTTTTTCTTCTTTTCCAGATAGACGATATCGCCTTTCTGCAACGGGAAGTCTTCGGGTACTTCATTGAACTTCTTCAGGTCTTTGACCTTAAAGTCCAGGCTTTGTGCGATCCGGTCGAAGCTGTCGTTCTCCTTGGCATATACATACAACAGGCCGAATGTCCTGTATATGGTGTATCTCAGTTTAGGATATTTCTGTTTTTCTCTTTCTTTTTGTGATATTTTATGCCCTTTACCCGTGTCATAACGATAGAGTTCGTAATCTTCGATCACTTTGATTAATTTGTTGGCATAAGCGCGATCGGTAGCATAACCGCATTTTTGCAGACCTCTGGCCCAGCCTTTATAGTCTGTTATTTTCAGATCGAACAACCGTTCGTAGCGCGAACGTAGCAGGAACTTGGAATGGTCTTCGTATGAATCTTCCACCCGTTTGTATTTGCGAAAGCATTCGCCGCGCAGGTCGTCGTCATGGTAAACGCGTCCACCCCGCCAGTCGGAATGACATTTGATGCCGAAATGGTTGTTCGAACGCCGTGCCAGGTCGCTTTGTCCGGCTCCGGATTCGAGAAGCCCCTGTGCCAGTGTGATACTGGCGGGGATTTTATATTTCTTTTGGTGTTGTACGGCCAAGTCGCTATAGGTTTTTATATACTTTTCGTAGGAAGGTACTTTGCGCTGGGTAGCAGCTTCCGCGAATGTTGTAATAAAAAATAACAGGCAAAAAATCCGTATCGTTAATTTCATAAAATGAGTCCTCTAAAGTATTTATTTTCGCAAAGATAATGAAGCTGGGGATATATTACTTCAAAATAATCTATAAAATACTAGTCTATATCCGGTGGATTTTGGCCAGATAGTCAAAATGTTCCCCCTCTTTTATCATCTCCGCTTTAAACCCATTGTTGGCAGCATGAAGGCTGAGCGTTTGAAAATCTATGTACAGCCAGTCGAAGCTATCGCCTTTGATGTTTTTGTATTGCATACGGAAATCTACTTCGCCGTAATAATCGTCTTCAGGGTCGATATCGAGGTTTCCGTCTTCGTCTTCGAACAGGTAGCGCAGGTCTGAAGAGTCCATCAGAACGCATCCACCCGGAGCAAGCAGTCTTTTTATCGTTTGAAAGAAGATCGGAAGATTTGCGATCCTGCCGACAATTCCCGAACCGTTCATCAATAACAGGATCGTATCGAACGAACCGGTAAATTGTTGGCTGAAGAAGTTTTGCAGGGCAACGTCTTTCACACCTCTTTTCTGCATGGTTTCTATTGAAAGCGGGGATATGTCGATAGCTTTTACCTCTTTTCCCATTTCCTGCAGGGCTAGCGAGTGGCATCCGCTACCGGCTCCCACGTCCAGGATTTTACCCGTACTTATGCGGAGCGCTTCTCGCTCTGCCTCCGGCATTTCATCGAAGTTACGGAATAATTGTTTCACCGGAATCTCATCTTCATCGAACATAGAAGAGAATACACGGAGTTTAGTTGCTTTTCCGTTTGCATAATAATCGGCAATAGCCGCGCCCATCGGGTCTTTATCGGGTGTGAGTAAAGAGATTTGCATATCCTGAGATGGATTTATTTGTAATTTATCCGGCAAAGATACAAATTTACTATCTTTGTTTATCTAATAATTGATCCTATGAAAGAAATCAGACTGGAAACTAAGATCACTGTTTATCCCCTGAATGAAGTGCCGGATGAAGAACTACCTTTGGTTCATGCCGCATTGAAAGCGACGGAACAATCGTATGCGCCTTACTCCAAATTCCATGTCGGTGCCGCGGCTTTGCTGGCTGACGGTACGATTGTGACGGGAAGTAACCAGGAAAATGCCGCTTATCCTTCCGGATTGTGTGCCGAGCGGGTTACTTTATTCCATGCCGGACACCAGTATCCGGATATTCCGGTCGTTGCTCTGGCAATAGCTGCGGCAACGGGAGGGAAGCAGGTGGAAAGTATTTCGCCTTGCGGTGCTTGCCGGCAGGTATTGCTCGAAACGGAACAACGATATGGAAAACCTGTAAAAGTATTGCTTTGCGGGACGAAGGATGTGATGGTGGCCCCGAGTGCGGCTTCCCTTTTACCCCTTTGCTTTGGAAAGGATAATCTTTAGAAAAAAGAAACGGGGCAAGAAGTAATACTTCCTGCCCCGTTATATTTTAAATCAACTCTCTGATCAGATGCCCAGAGATACTTTGATCTGGTTGATCTTTTCTTCAGCCGCTTTTTCTGCTTCAGGCAGATCTTCCAGGCTTTTCACCTTAGAGTGAACTTCGCAGTAGAATTTGATCTTCGGCTCTGTTCCGGAAGGACGGATGGAAACTTTCGTGTTGTCTTCTGTGAAATATTGCAGCACATTGGAAGTTGTCGGCATATCCAAAGTGATTGTTTCCTTGTCAATATAGCTGTAACCTTTCAGTGAAGCGTAATCGTAGAACAAAGACACTTTAGAACCTGCAATTTCCTGCAACGGGTTTTCACGGAAGTTCTTCATCATTGCTTCGATTTCTTCAGCACCGCTCTTGCCTTTCTTTACAACAGAGATACCTTTTTCTTTTGAGAAACCGTATTGTACGTAGATGTTCTGTAATAATTGATACATTGTGATGCCCTGGTCTTTGGCCCATGCGGCAATTTCAGCCAGGATAGCACATGCAGAAACAGCATCTTTGTCGCGAACGAAGTCTTCACAAAGGAAACCGTAGCTTTCTTCACCGCCACCGATATAGTTCTTCTTGCCTTCGTTTTTCTTCATTACGTCGGCAATCCATTTGAAACCGGTGTAAACGTCGTATAATTCAACGCCGTTGCGTTCTGCTATTGTGCGGATCAGTTCGGTTGTAACAATTGTTTTTACAATGTATTCCTTGCCGTTTACTTTGCCTAGTTCTTTCCAGCGTGTGATTAGGTAATAAACGAACATCAGGGCTGTCTGGTTACCGTTCAGCAATACCCATTCGCCGTCATTATTCTTAACGGCAGCACCTACACGGTCGGCATCCGGGTCGGAAGCCAGTACCAGGTCGGCATCTGTTTCTTTTGCTTTTTCAACAGCCATTGCCAAAGCAGCCGGTTCTTCCGGGTTCGGAGAAATAACAGTAGGGAAATCACCGCTTACCACATCCTGTTCAGGAACATGGATTACGTTTGTGAATCCGAATGCTTTCAATGTATCCGGAATGATCTGTACACCTGTTCCGTGGATCGGAGTGTAAACGATCTTCATATCGTGATGACGTTTGATTGCTTCCGGTGAAAGGGAAATTGTAGTCAAAGCGTCGATATACAGATTATCTATTTCTTTACCGATAATTTCGATCAGTTCCTTATTGCCTTTGAATTTGATATCGCTGGCATTACGGATCTTGTTTACTTCGGCTATTGTGTTACGATCGTGCGGAGCGATCATCTGTGCGCCGTCGTCCCAGTAAGCTTTATAGCCGTTATATTCTTTCGGGTTGTGGGAAGCTGTCAGGATAATACCGCTCTGACATCCCAGTTTACGGATTGCAAAAGACATTTCCGGAGTCGGACGAAGATCTTCGAACATGTACACTTTGATACCGTTGGCAGAGAAGATATCAGCCGATATTTCGGCAAACTTGCGGCTGTTGTTACGGCAGTCATGGCCGATAACGACTTTGATCTGGTCAAGTCCTGAAAATTCTTTTTTCAGGTAGTTTGACAGTCCCTGAGTGGCAGCACCTACAGTATAGATGTTCATACGGTTGGTACCTACTCCCATAATACCTCTTAAGCCTCCAGTTCCGAATTCAAGGTCTTTGTAGAACGATTCGATCAGTTCTGTCGGGTCTTCGTTGTCCAGCAGAGCCTGAACTTGTGCTTTTGTTTCGGCATCATAACTTTTAGTAAGCCAGCTTTGCGCTTTGCTTCTTACCATTTCTAACAGTTCGTTGTTTTCCATACCCAAATATCTTGCATTTATTATATATGTTATTTCTTAAGTTATCGAGAAAACAAAGATACAAATTAATTGATTTAAACAATGGCTCGTGTCCTTATTTTCAAGAAAAAAGAAAAGTTCTTTTTTACCACGTAAACGGATATGTATAAGATGATTGATTTCCGCAGGCATCTGTTACATCCAGTTTCAATGTGTGTTTTCCTCTTGTCAGGCGCTCTTTGTCGAAGTGGTAAGTGATGACGGAACGGCTATTCATCTCAAAAAGAACGTATTGTCCGTCTATTTCTCCCCGATAGGTTTGTACGCCGCTCAGATTGTCGGATAGCCTGAACGAAATGGCTTGTTTACTAACCCATGTCGCCGGATTGAGAGGGGTAATGGTAGGAGGTACAATGTCTTGTCCGAGTGAGTAAGTTCCCAGTTCTTTGATGTCGGCATCGATCCATCCGTTGCGGTAAACTCCTCCTGTCCACGATCTGCGCCCGTTCAGTATGCGTACGACTCCATATTGTTGTTTGTTTTCAAGCGTATCGGTTTGTAACCGTAAGGATAACTTGGCCGATTTATGCAAGGCGACCGGTTTGTTGTGTAATGTATGTGTTGCTCCTAAAGCGGTGCTGTCTTCTTTGACCGTGTAACGGAAATACAGGTCGTCATAAAGATTTCCCTTGGGGATTGCCAGCCGGATTCCTTTAGCTCCGAAACGGTTGTCGCTCCACCAATGGAATAATTCCGTGTTGTCTGTATCAATTTCAGGAATGGGCTGTTCTTTCCCTTCTATCCGGATGGATAGTTGCGTCGTGTTGCCGAAGGCATCCGCCAGGCGGTAGGTCAGATGATAGGTGCGCGGTTCGTCGATTGTCAGGATTCCCCGTTTGACGCTTTCGATAAAGCGGAGACGGTTGCCCGGATCGACAAAGCTCTTTATATAGAACGAACGGTGCTCTTTCCATTCTTCAAAGTCGGTAAAACTGTTCAGGTACCGGGTTTCATCGAAGGCAAAACGATTCAGGTCGCTTCGGAAGATAACCTGGCTGTCGGCCATAAGTGTAATATCCCTGATACCATATATATTAGTGGTGTTGTCCATGTAATCGTATCCTTTTACGGCAAGGCCGATTTCACCCCATGCTTCGATTTTGCCGGTCAGTGTTTGTTTGCCGTTTTTTGCCATTACCGGTTTAAGTTCCAGTTTCCGCCGGCTACCGTTTACTACACCTTTTCCTGGCATAGGGTAGACCATGATTCCCTGTATTTGCGGAGGACGGGTGTCTTGTATTAAATTTTTATAATAATCGATCGGGTCCATCGGCTCTTCTGTTTCCGTGTCGCGTACTTCAAAGTGAAGATGCGGGCCGCCGGAGCTTCCTGTATTTCCACTCAAGGCAACTAGCTCACCCTCTTTTACTGGTAGTTCTTCCGGTGTGAGCGTCAGGTTTACATTGAAACTTTCCTGTTCGTATTGCTTTTCTTTGACGTAAGCCGCTATTTTGCCGGAGAATTTTTGCAAATGGCCATAAACGGTCGTCGTTCCGTCCGGATGGGTGATATATAAACCGTTTCCATATCCCCATGGGCTGACCGAGATACGCGAGACATATCCGTCTTGTACGGAATGGATCGGTTTCCCTTCTACGCCCTGTGTTTTGAAGTCTATTCCGGAATGGAAATGGTTGCTTCTCAGTTCTCCGAAATTCCCACTTAAAAGAATAGGAATATCCATTGGCTTTCTAAGTTGTTGAGCTTTCGCTGTGACGGTTGTAATTCCGGTTAAAAAGCAGAATCCTACCAATATATGATGTATCTTCATATCTTCTTTTTATTCAATCTTCGATAGGCAAAGATAGTAAAAAGTCGGTAATAAGGGGTAAATGATCGCTATAGCCTCCTTCATATTTGAAACCGTAGTAGGTGCGTGCCGGACGATTGCCGTGCCAGGTTTTGTCTTTGGTGAATAGAAATTCGGGAGTAAATATCCGGATACTTTCGGGGATGACGTACATACGTGATTCTTTATCGATCAGATTTCCGGAGACGATGATCTGGTCGAGCTGGCTCCATTCTCCCTGGTATTTATGAGTTCCCGGGAAATTTAGCGTATGGCGGTCTGCAAAAAGATTATAAAGGGAAGATGCGTCGGGGGCTGTGCTAACGGGGTGTGCGGATAGAATCCGGGTGATACTGCTGTTTTCGGGCGTATCGTTAAAGTCTCCCATGATAAGTAATTGCGGAGTCGCACGGATTTGCATCAGCGAATCGCAAAGGTTTCGCAAAGTACGGGCGGCATCAAAGCGGTCTGCTTCGCTTTCTTTTTCTCCACCGTAGCGGGAGGGAAGGTGACAGACGAAGATATCTAATGTATCCAAAGTCAAAACTTTTCCCCATACATGGAGGATATTGCGGGTGTGTTTATGTTGTTTGCGGGTAAAGATTACCGGATGCTCCTGATGTCCTATATATCCGAATTTATCCCGTTGGTAAAGGAGAGCCGTGTTGATACCTCTGGTGTCGGAGCCGTGTGTCATACAATAGTGATAATGTTGCATCTTTAGCGGTGTCCGGTTAAGAAGGTGAATCAACACAGAGTCGTTTTCCACTTCGCAGAGTCCGACCAAAGCGGGAGTGCTCCATTCGCCGGCAGCACTGATTACTTTGGCTATCTGTTGAAGTTTGTGATAATAACGTCCGCGTGTCCAGTGGCGATTTCCGGTTGGAAGGAAATCATTATCGTTTTTATCCGGATTATCGTTGGTGTCGAACAGGTTCTCGACATTATAGCTCATCACTCTGAAATCAAGCTGGGCACTTATGGGCAGCGTGATGAATGATAAAACATAAATAATGATAGTTAAGGTTTTGATCATATCTGATTGTTTTTATTTGTCTTCTTCTTCGTTGGGTACATATTCGTAAGCCCCGATATCGGGGCCGTCGTTTGTGAGGCGGTTAACGCCATAACGGTCGATAGGATACTTCTGTGTAACAAAGAGATCTGCTTTGCCGACACCGGGCGTTGTCTCTTTGTCGGGACGGAAATCATACATATATTTATTCTTATCTCCGCCTGTCATTCTGTATTCCATCTTTTTGTCCCCTTTTTTCGTGATAAAGATAATATCTTTGAACTTGTCATCTTTCTTTTCCTGCAATTTTATGACGCAGTGATTAAACAGGTAGTTCTGATTGCCACTTTGTAAAGAACTTTCAAGATCAATTTGCAGTTCGTCATCGTGGCCACCGTCAATTATGCAGTTATCAAAATAGGCTTGTTCCAGATTGTAAGATATTGAATTATTAGTAAAAGGATATTTATTAACTATATTCAGAGCAAGACTTTCTTCTCCATCCTGCGCAAGCGAATGGCGTTTCTTTAAGCTCATGTAGTTTGCAATCGTACAATGAGTAAAGTTGTATTTTCCACCGGCTAACAAAACAACGTCGACCGTTGCGTTTGAAAATTCAGTGTTCGTAGCCTCTATATTACAATTTATTGCTCTGAATGCGCTGCCGTCCATATTGGTAATCTGTGAATTGTTGATCTTCAGTTTTGACTTTTCCGGATCAGAAGGTTCACAATAAATGCCGTTGTTTCCGTTGCGTACTATTACATTATTAAATACATTGTCAAAACTTTCCTGTTTGAATATAATACCTTCCCATTGTCCGGGTGTCCGGTCGTAGGGTAACAGATCATTCAATATGAAATCAAGACGGTCGCCACGGAAAACGATCGGTTTATCCATCGTGCCATTGGCTATGATAGTTCCTTTTGAAATTATTTTAGCTTTGTCATGCATGTAGAAACCTGCTCCTTCTTCAATCTCTACGGTTACACCTTCGTCGATAGTCAGACTGTCATATATAAGGTAGGGACGTTCGGCAGTAAGTTTAGTATCTTCCGTCAATACTTTTCCCCCCTTGATCAGGTTGACATCCTGTCCGCATGCTTCCAGCAGAACGGATTGTTTTACTCCGTTAAAGAAGAATACAATCGAGTCCTGAACCAATAGCGGCTGATCTTTTCCGTTCGGATTGACAGTTACTTCTACAAAGATGTACAGACTGTCTTTGGCTGCTATCCGGACGTTATCGAAATTATCTCCTTTACGTCCGTCTACATTAATGCGGAACCCACTGGTAGCAGGTGATGCTTGAATAACTCTCTCAATGTTTAGTGGTTGGTCGTTTCTGTTGTAAACCATGAATTGTTTCGTTGCTGAACCAATAGTTGTGAAAACAGTATCGAATGATAATGTATCCGTAGAGAAACTCAACCGATGATTCGGATTGGTCGAATAGTTTTCGTCCAGCCCGTCGCATCCAGCCAACAGGTTGAGTAATATGGTAAATACTATGAGCAACGGCGCGGTAATCTTTTTCATTTTCTCTGAATGTTAAAATATATGCCTTTGTGTTCTTGTTTCTCAATAAACAAACTATTTATAAAGAAAGTTTTCAGGCATTAACATAAAAAAAGAGGAAAAACACGGTCAAAGTGTTAATCCTCTTTCTATAACGTGAAATATTAAAGTTTATTTTGCCGGGATGCTTTTTAATAATTCCAAAAGATGAGCCCACCATAAACCTACGGTCTTAATTTCGATACGTTCGTTCGGAGAGTGAACGTCTCTTAATGTCGGCCCGAAAGAAATCATATCCAGATTAGGATATTTTTCGAGGAATAAACCACATTCCAGTCCGGCGTGGATAGCCATGATCTTGGCATCCTTGTTGAATAGACGTTTGTAAGATTCCTGTGCTACTTTCAGAATTTTAGAATCCGGGTTCGGCGCCCATCCCGGATAGCCATCGCCATGAGTTACTTTAGCTCCTGCCAGCAGGAAAGTGGCAGCAACCTGGTTTGCAACTGCGATCTTGCATGATTCAATGGAACTGCGTTGGCTGGTTCCGACCACGATTGTGTTGCCTTCTTTCATTTTAACTGAAGCCAGATTAGTGGAGGTTTCCACCAATCCTTCGATATCGTGGCTCATACCGATCACACCGTGTGGGCAGGCATGCAGCGAGTAGATCAGTTTTTGAGTAATCTCAGTATCGATGCGTGTTGCAGGCTGATCGGCCGATTCCATTACCAACTGTACATTCGGATCTACATGTTTCAGCTCATTTTCAACGTCAGCAGCAAAATGATTCAGCATAACGCGTACTTTCTCTTTATCTTCCGGGTGCAAACCGACTACAGCATGTGCTTCGCGGGCAATCGCATTGCGCAGGTTTCCTCCGTCAATAGAACAAAGAGCAAAATCAAACTGCTGCTGCATTAAGAATAAGAAACGAACCAGTATCTTATTGGCATTACCCAGTCCTTTATGGATCTCGCCACCGGAGTGACCGCCATTCAGGCCTTTCACATCAATACGGAAATATTGCATGTTGGGGGAAGTGGCAAGCGGTTCATAATGGAAAACAGCTTGTGTATCTTTTCCACCGGCACAACCCATAAAGATTTCGCCTTCATCTTCGCTATCCAGGTTTAACAGGATTTCGCCTGTCATAAACCCTTTTTCAAGCGCTTTAGCTCCTGTCAGGCCTGTTTCTTCATCAACCGTAAACAGGCATTCTATCGGCCCGTGTTCGATATCATCGGAAGCCAGGATAGCGAGTTCGGCAGCTACACCGATACCATTGTCGGCACCGAGTGTTGTTCCGTTTGCACGCAACCAGTCACCGTCAACAATTGTTTCGATCGGATCGTTGTCAAAATCATGTGCAGTACCGTTATTTTTCTCGCAAACCATATCCATATGCGACTGAAGCACAACAACCGGGAGGTTTTCTTTTCCGGGCGTTGCAGGCTTCGACATCAGGATATTTCCTGCAGCATCTTTCTTTATAGCGATTTTATACTCTTTTGCGAACGTTTCCAGAAACTGGATCATTTTGCCTTCCTTCTTTGAAGGGCGGGGCACTTGTGTTACCTGGTGGAAGAACTTCCAAACGATTTCAGGCTTTAAGTCAGTAATCTTCATAATGTTACAATATATTATAGTTGTTACTATATAGTTAATAATGTGATCGTTTTCCGAGTTGTGTATGAAAAAAAGTAGAATTAAATACCAAAAAGATACTTTATAATCACTTAAACTCTTATATTTGCGTCCACAAATATAGAGAAAATGCTTACAACGATATTGCTTACGGTCATAATTCTTGTTATTTGTGTTGTGTTGCTTGCAATAAAAGTGATATTCAAGAAGGGAGGAAGATTCCCGAATACACATGTAGGAGGCAACAGAGCACTGGGTAAAAAAGGTATACATTGTGCCAAGACACAAGACCGCGAACAGGCGAAGCAAAAGAATCTATATGATAGAGTAAAAGAAATAGAAGAATAAAATAAGGATTTAATTTACACTTTATGAAGAACATTAACTACGTAATTAATGGTGTGCTCGCGGTGGCTGTCGTGATATTGTTCGTTATGCAATTCTCCGACAAGAAAGAATCAACAGTTACAAAAACATTTGCATCAGGAGAAGGTGATTCCATAAACTTACTTCCTATTGCTTATGTCAATGTAGATTCGCTTTTGCTTAATTATAACTACTTCAAGGACTTGAATGAACAGCTCCTGAAAAAAGAAGAAAATTCACGTGCTAATGTAACACAGCAGGCACGGACTTTACAGACCGAAGTACAGGAATTTTATCGTAAAATGGAAAATAACGCATTCCTTACTCGCGAAAGAGCTCAGCAGGAGCAGGAACGTCTGATGAAAAAAGAACAGGAATTAAAAGACTTGGATGCAAAACTGTCACAAGATTTGCTGATGGAACGTCAGAAGTTGAACGAACAACTGCGTGACACTGTAGTTTCTAAATTAAAAGTGTACAATAAAGAAAAAGGATATCAGGTGATTTTCAGCAATACAGCTGAAGATAATATTCTGTTAGCCGGTGACTCTTATGATATTACCAACGAGCTGATCGACTTATTGAATAAAAGCTATTCAACCGGAAAATAAGCAGTATCTAACGATATACAAAAAAGCCGTTGCAATATAATGCAACGGCTTTTTTTATGTCATTCTGTTTTTTTTATAGTTATGTAGAGAATAATACCCACTTAGGTGGGTAAAGTTCCCCACTACAATGGGATTATCTCCCCATATAGGTGGGTGAAATTCCCCACATTATAAAACAGAGTGGGGAAAAATGGAAGGGATTATTTTTGTTGCTTTCCGGAAACGAATGATGAATAGAGCTGCAGTACCGCTGCAATTGTCAGGCAGATAATCCACTCTTTCATATCTTTGAACATCAGACCGGATGCACAGATCATCAGGACGGAGGCAATCACGTTGAAACGGTGTAACCTGCGTTCGCGAAACTCCATATCTTTAGTGGAGAGAGTCAGGTGGCAGACTGCCATACCTGCCGCTCCAACGGCAAACAGATAAGGAGCCAAAAACCATTTGGTCAGGAATAGGATTGCACCTGCCAGTATCAGTAATCCGGCAATACTGAAAATGATTGTTCTTGCTTTTTGATTCATTATTTCTTTTTAATGATATAGACGTCTTCATTCGGCTTCTTCATGAAATACTCTTCACGGGCGAAGCGTTCCAGACCCTCTTTGTCGGTATGAAGATCGTTCAGTTTCTTACTGTTTATCTCGATTTCTTTCTGATAATGTTTGATCTCTTTTTCCAGGCTGCGTATCTTTTCATCGTACGTATAGCGTTTATACAAGTTGCTGTCGCCCACTGTGAAAGTAAGGATCAAGAATCCGATGATAACCAGCCAGTAGGCGTTTATCCTGGAAAGATACTTGTTGTAAAAGTCTTTTATGCGTGACATGGAACTTCGTTTTTGCAAAGGTAAATGAATTATTTTGTATAT
>ERZ856578.185-NODE-185-length-126599-cov-11.496878_pt1 | contig 126599 bp, 90 predicted proteins | sample MGYA00514384_ERZ856578 | MGnify/ENA primary metagenome ERZ856578 (study PRJEB29103, sample SAMN06111958) | human gut metagenome | biome: human gut; feature: ankylosing spondylitis patient; material: healthy_person | host: Homo sapiens | place: China:Hangzhou... | reverse complement strand
ATGTTACAAAACAAATTTAATGCACTAAAAATGCGGAAAACTGCACATTTTTTCTTTTCGTGTGCACTAAAACATAGGAAAATATGAAAAACGTAGCAATTTTTGCCTCCGGCTCGGGTACAAACGCCGAGAATATCGCCCGATATTTCTCTAAAAGTGAAACCGTTAAAGTGGCGGTTGTTTTGTCGAATAACAAAAATGTAGGGGTTCATGCCCGTGTCAATAATCTGGGAATACCCTCCTTTGTATTCTCCCGTGAGGAGTTTGTGGAAGGTACGCCCGTTTTGGCGAAATTAGCGGAATATCAGGCTGACCTGATCGTTTTGGCTGGTTTTATGAATAAAATATCGGATGCATTGCTGAAGGCTTATCCGGGAAAGATCATTAATATCCATCCGGCCCTGTTGCCGAAACATGGCGGAAAGGGTATGTATGGCATGCATGTGCACGAAGCGGTGGTGGCTGCCGGCGACAAGGAGTCGGGTATAACCATACATTATATTAATGAGAATTACGATGAGGGGGATATTATTTTCCAGGCCAAATGTGAGGTGTTGCCTACCGACTCGCCCGATGCAGTAGCCACAAAGGTGCATAAACTCGAATATGCCCATTATCCGCATGTAATTGAAGAGGTATTAAAGAAGATTTAATAAAAAAGAGTGCACCCCGGACTGATGAAGATCCGGGCGGTGCACTCTTCTGGAAACCAGTATTAATTCCGCTTAGCGAATGATCATTTTAGCGGTATAATTACCGATGCGGACGATATAGAAACCGGCCTGCAACTGCACGGTCTTATCGCCTGCTACCTGCAACTGTTCTAGACTTGAATGTTTTCGATGTGTGGATTATAATGCCTTTATCTCCTCAACCGACAATCCTGTACATTTTGCAATGTCGGTAGTCTCTATACCCATACGTTTCATATTAACTGCCGTCTGACGTAAGGCTTCCGCTTTACCTTCTGCTTTTCCTTCTGCAAGGCCTTCGATCCGGCCTTCCCATTTGGCGGTGTCGAGGACATCGTTCTGGATCATGATTACATTCAGGTGCTCGTCATAAGCATGCCGCTCCTGCGAGGACATGGAGTAGTACTTTAGTTTCTCGCGGGCTTCACGAAGGCCGGGTGTTGTCGTATCGGGACGGATCGTGCCGTCTTTCAGGTATTTGATCCATTCGTCCAAAGGCGTTGTGGCTACTTTATCGAACTCGTTTACACGGATCAGAATGTATTCAGGGAAGATCTCTGCAGGCAGGCGGGTGATGACTGCATCGCGGTCGCGCATGTTGATACGCAGACGGTCGCCGGTATGCACACCGGTGAAATGATTCTGTCCGTGGTAGAAATAATCCGTACCCACACCGAGATCGAAGTAAATAATGCTGATGGAGTAGACTTTCTTTACCTTCTGATAACCTTCACCCAGCGAGATATGCTCGGTGATGGCTTTGGCCACGCCGTAGAGGATACGTTCGAGATAATGCACTTCGCGGGTGTTCTGGATTTCGACGATAATGATCTCGCCTTTGCTGTTCAATGCTTTGATGTCTACACGATTGAACTTGTCGCTGGCACTTTCCTGGTTGCTTTCGCTTTCGAGGATTTCAAGGATACGAACCTCTTCCCGCAACACGACTGTCAGGAAACCGTTAAGCACATCGAAGTTGGCCTTCTGGCGCAACAAACGCTTGATGGCCCAATCGAAGCGGATATACCGGTCTTGCAACTCTTTTCTTTCATTCTCTGCCATGACTTTAGGATCTAAATTTTTCATAATTAAGTGTTTTATGTGTTACGTAATTCACAAAGATACATATATTAATGGATGAACAGACAGAACTGGTTCGCTTTTTTCCTATTATATTAACTATCCTGTAACACTCAAGTGATTTTGATTAATGAAACAGACTGTACTGTAAGTGCTTGCTCTTCAGGAGAGAAAATTCTTATATATTATGATACTTGAGTGCCACAATATATGATACTTGAGTGTCATAATATATGAGAATGTTGTATCATAATATATGATACTGTGATAAGATAGAACAGGATAAAAACAGAGTCCGGTAGCGTTGTAAGGATGGGTATATCCTATTTCAGGACAAGACAGTGATAGATGAGTGATAGTTAAGTGATAGTTGAAAAAAGCAACTATCACTCTTATATCCCTTGATTATAATAGTATAAAGAAGATTTGTGATGGTGTGATAGTTGCTTTTCAATATGTGTATAGTAAAATTAGAAACTCATATTCAACTGCATCACGTAAGTACGCGGTGCACATACCAGCATCGGGCGGGTACAATATTCTTTATTGAATAAGTTGTTTACGGAGAACTGGAAAAGGATATCTTTTGTGATTTTCACACCTGCGCGCAAGTCGACCACGCAATAATCCGTGTTCTTTTCTTTCCAGTAAGAGTTTAATGTCTCTCCGCCGATATTGCCATACAGGAACTGGCGGATATATTCCATTACATCCGGTTGATCCTTTTCGCGTTCATCTACCATCAGATAGTCCACTGCCAGCATTTTGCTTTTCCAGGTGACGTTCAGACCGAGGTTCAGACGTTTCCATTCAAAATCGACAACTCCTTTTACCGTATGTTTCTGGCGGTATTTCAGATATTTGGAGTCGTTTGATTTCTCTTTGGCACGGAGCGGGTCGTTGTATTGTGCTTCGATCTCGTTCTTTTCTTTATAGTCGGCATCTTCCGGTTCGATAAATACATATCCCAGATTGTAGGTTAAGCGCGTGTCGGGGTTGAAGTTATAAGCACCGGTCGTGCTTACTTCCGCACCGTAGATGCGTGCTTTCGATACATTATAGAACTGTGCTCCGATACCCGGCATCTGGCCTTGGGCAAGGATACCCAGGATCTCTTTCGTGCTGTTGGCATAGGCAAATGTATTGGGGTCGAAGAATCCGAAGCGGAACTCGATCATATCGGTATACTGGGTATAGAAACCGGCTACATCGAAGAAGCCTTGCAGATTTCCCAGTTTATAGCCTTGCTTGATACCTAATTCAGCGTTGACTCCCTTTTCCGGCTGTACATCGTTGTTCGGGAATACACCGACTCCGCCGATATCCTTGCGGGCATATTTCTCGGTCAGAGACGGATAGCGGTAACCTTGCCCGAAGCTGGCACGGATAAAGCTGTAATCGGCCAACTGATAATTCAGACCGGCACGGAAGATTGGCTTAACCGGTACTTTTGCACCGAATATCTTGGTATCAGCTTCACGCAGGTAGTCGTCTACACGGTAGTATTCGGCACGCATACCGGCCGATACGCTCAGGCGGTCGAAGAAACGCTGGTCGTACTGGAAGAAGAGGGCGGCATTGTCGCTGTCATGGTTACCGGTGGTGACGGATGTGCTGCGCATGTGCTCGTAAGTGGCACCCGCAGTGATCTGTGTTCCGTTGTCCCATTTCTTATTGAACTGGTAGTCTATATAATAGGTATAGTTCTTATCGATGCTGACCGGATCGGATTTCGGTTCGATCGCATTCGATAACCACGGGATCAGGTCGGATGTGCTGCTCGGAATACCGCGTTTCATCACCCACGAGAGCAGGTCGGCATAATCGGCCGTAGTTGCTGTCGGGAAGATCTGGCCCAGCATACCGGTCGCTCCGTTCACCAGTCCGTTCACATCGCCTTGCAGTGCCGGCTGGATGAGCGGGTAGAGCATGCTGTAATCGCCATTTTGTACGTTCTGCACAATCCCTGTAATGGCATTGACGTCCGTTCCCATATTTCCGAGAATTTCAGTGATCGACTTGCCCTTGTTGGAACCGTCTGCAATGTTGTCGCCACGATAATAAAAACGGGCTTTGATCTTATGTGACGTATTATTGGACGGGTTCGTAAAGTTAAAGAACGGGTCGATATAGAATGTATTCGCTTCGCGTCCCATATTGGCGATAGGCGATGGCTCATAAGCATCTTTCGGTGAACGCCAGAGGAAGAAGTCGGCATATTTATCGCTCATGAAATTGACGTTGAAACCATAGTTTACCAACAGGCCGTTCGTCATAGGCTGATGATAAGTCAGGTTACCACCGGCACGGAAACGTTTGTTATAGCCCTGCTCCTTGTATCCTTCGTCGGTAAACATATTCAGTCCGGCCGATACGTCGAAATTCCCGATACGGCGGGCATGGGAGAAGTCTATCCCTTCGTATATCGGGTTGCGGATACCGGAGAATACATTCTTACGCAGGAAAGGTTCCACTTCATATTTACCTTCTTTCCAGAACGATTTGTCGCTCCAACGGTATTCTTCGTTATCAGGATCGCCGTAAATACCCAGATAAGTACGCAGGGTGGTTACCGGTGTCAGGCTGGGGCGTTTTGTCCGGATATTGATCACCCCATTCAAGGCCGACGAGCCGTAAAGAACCGATGAAGCTCCTTTCATCACCTCTACCTGTTCGATGTTTTCAAGCGGGACGATGTTCCAGTTGATAATACCCGTACCGGAAGTAAGGGCGCTCATCCCGTCTATCAGAACGAGGCTTCGCGAACCGACACCGTATGTCCAGCCGTTACCGCCACGGATAGATGGCTGTTTGTCGTTGATATCTACACCCGGCATCGTATTCAGCGTTGCGCTCAGGTCGGTCGGTGCCTGTTTGGTGATGTCTTCCGCCTTCAGAAGATCCATTGAAACGGTTACGTTGCTCAGCTTCTGCTCAAAGCGTCCGGCACTGACTACTACGTCGCCCAGCAGATTCGCTTTGATACGCATCCGGATATCTCGGGTTTTCGTTTCGTTCCGGTTGATCACTACCGGCACCATTTCATTCTCATATCCTATATAACTGAACAACAAGTCGACGCCACCTTCCGGCAGGCTGATCTGATAAAAACCGTCGGCATTCGAGACGGTTCCGTCTGTTTCCCCGCTCAGTCTTTTATAAGTAATATTGACACCGGCCAGCGGTTCGTTTGTCTCCTGATCGTAAATATGTCCTTTCATTATCTGCCCGAATGCAGGCCCGGCCAGAAAGGTTAGTAGGAATGCTATTACATATAACTTTTTCATTTCTATCGTTTTTATTTGTTATAATGTCTGTTTTTCTTTGGTCAGCATCATACCCAGTTCGAGTGTCTGGGTTTGTTGCAGGCTTCCGCTCAATAGGTCGAGTAAGGTACCGATCATCGGCCCCATCGGGCCGTTCAGGATTTCTTCCGGAAGAAGTCCTTTTACTAAAGAAAGCAGGGGAATGAACGCCTCTATTTCTTCCTTGTCGAGGTACAGGTAAATGTCTCCCTTGTAGGCAATCATATTGCCCATGCTGTTGGTGGGCGTTTCCGAGTTTTTACGGATGTTCATCTTAATGCCTGTCGTACTCCATTTATTGAGCTGCTGATAAACAGCGGCGATAAGTGCCATGTCTAACCCGTCGTCCGCCTTGGTCTTGTTCTGTTGGATCTGGTAGAGGATCATGTCGATATTAGGCACGATGTAAAGCTCTGAATCGTCTTTTACATAATAAGAAGCCAGGTTGATCGGAGAGGAGATCCATTCGCTGTCTTTTCTGTCGGGAACTGCATTGATCAGGTCGCCGATCGCTTTCCCTTCCGGCATAGTGGCATACCTGGCTGTGATATTACCGTCCGGATTGAAAGTGACGTTATTTATAAACCACGTGATCAGGTTGCTCAGCATACCTTCCAGCATGGGGGCGGCCTGTGCCAGTATCAGGTTGTCGGTTACTAGATGGAAAGAATAATGACGTAAGGTGTAGTTTCCCAGCACCGGGTCTTTCTCTTCGGTGACAGCGGTTTGCACCGGATACCAGGTCTTGTTGGATGTCAGCTGGTTGCTTGCAATTTTCACATCAGTCAGATCCAGTGTCATTTTCCCCTTCTCCACTTTCCCTTTGTAGGCGAAGGTCGTTCCATTGGTTCCGGTTCCGTTCCCGGCAAAAGAATAGCCGTTGGTCTCGGAAGTGAGTGCTACATTCTCCAGCGGGGTAGCAGTTTCTCCCGGTAAGACACCGTGTAAGGTAATGTTGGCTGTGTTGTCATTAGTCATTTTAAAAGCGACATCCTTACCGATGAACTCTCGTCCGCTGTAAGTCAGGATCAGTGCGTCGCCACCCTCGGGTGCGCTCAACTTGTTAGAATAGGTTCCGTTCATTTCGGGTCCATCATAATCATCATTGTCATCGCAGGCGGTAAGTAGGGCGACCATACAGATGGCATAAAGAAAGTTGCGCAATAAATACTTGTTCATTTACTTTTCTTTTTATTGTTTAATATAATGATGTTACAAAGTACCGACATAACTTTAAATCAAACAATAGCTATCTTTCGGAATCAATATTCTATTCTTAAGAAATGACCTTTTATTCTTGTATAACTATCTGTATATTAATATATGCCAATGAGATATTATTAATAATAGAATATCGAATGTGAAAAATGGAGATTGACGGATATATTTATAAGTACGTTCTTTGTTCTCATTATGTTAATGAGTCTATTATTAGGTTTTTTAGCCTTTTTGGTTCGCATGCTCTTTAAACGGAAAGCGGCAAGTAAAAAGGTAAGTGAGGGATACGAAGTGAAAGAACAGTGTCTCGTGGATGACAGTGAAGGCAAAGAAGTCTGAATTGTTGTGGAAAAACTACATGTAAAATATTGAACGGATGAGAATATTATTAGTAACAAGAGGATCGCAGGGGGATGTATTGCCCTATCTGGCTATTGCCCGTGAACTGGTTGAGCGCGGCCATGAAGTAACAATGAATCTTCCCCATGTCTTTGAGGAGATGGCAAAAAAATATCCTGTGAAAGTGGTTTTGCAGGACTTCGACAATATAGGCGGAATGATGGCCGATGCCGCAGAGAATAAGCAAAGTTTTAAACGGATCGTAGAGTGGACGCGCGATGCGATAGACAAGCAGTTCGTGCAGGTCGTACCGCTTCTGGAACAAAACGATGTGTTGGTTGCCGCCAATACCGAATTTGCGGCAACCGGTATTGCGGAATATTGTAAAAAGCCGTTTGTCCGCACGGCTTTCGCTCCTTTCCTGCCCGGGGAGAAGATGCCGCCGCCCGCTTTCCCATATCCGAAACCCAATCCTATCTTCACGCCTAAGTTGCTTTGGCTGATGATGAACCGTGTTTCCAATTATATGGTGAAAGACACAATCAACAGGAACCGTGCGAAATATGGTTTGGCTCCTATCAAGAACTTCGGACAGGATGCCGCGAAGAATAGTGATAACTTCCTGTTGTATAGCCAATACCTGGGACATACCGATCCGGTTTGGGATGAACGTTTCCGTTGGAATATCGGTGGCTATTGCTTTAATGATACTTTCGAGTATGATGAAGAGGCCTATCAGGAACTGATGGCGTTTATAAACAAAGACAAGGCACCGGTTATCTTCTTCACTCTAGGCAGTTGTACGACCAATGACCGCGAACGCTTCTGCGGGATGCTGGCTCGTATCTGTGAACGGAAGAAATACCGCCTGGTGGTCGGTTCGGGTTGGGCAAAGACCGGAGCTTCGTTACAGGGAAGCGAGCAACTTTTCCTGATGGACAAGCCGATCCCTCATCATTTGATCTTCCCCCATTGCGATGCTGTTATCCATCACGGAGGAAGCGGAACGACACATAGCGTGGCACGTGCAGGAGTTCCTCAACTGATCACTCCTTTATTGCTCGACCAGCCTTATTGGGCTTACCGGGTGCAGGTTCTGGGATTAGGCCCGGCAAGGGTAAAGATCGCAAAGGTTTCGGAAGAAGAGTTGGAAGAAAAAATGAGCGACCTGGTCACTAATCCGGATTATAAAAAGAATGCAGCCGCTGTCGCTGAACAGATAAAGAGCGAAAAAGGTATAGAGAAACTATGTGATTACATAGAGTCTCTGGCGTGATGAATCCGGCTTGTATTTAGTCTTTTTTACCGCAGTTTATTTCTGTTAAAATGCGGCCCGCCTTTTGCCATGAAGAAAAGTGTCGATAAGACTGTCAGGCAGGCGCCGAAAAGATAGGCGTAATTGAACCCGCCGAAGGTTTGCGCAATGCTTCCCCCAATCATCAAGCCGATACCGATACCTACGTCCCAGCTTGTCAGGTAAGTGGAAGTAGCCGTTCCGCGCTGACTGTTGGGGGCAAGGTTCACGAACAAGGTGTTGAAGGCCGGAAACATCGTTCCGAAAGCGACTCCCTGCGACAAGGCGATCCCGATAAATAAATAGGAGGTGAATACCGGGTTCCATTTCATCAATGTTTCGAGTGATGCCAGTGCGAAAAAGCTGGCACATGCCAGGAACATTCCCAACAGGATAACCAGCGTGATACGCCCTTTATCCACCTGTCGCCCGGAGAACAGGCGTGATACCGCCAGCCCGATCGCCATAAAGGTGAAGTAAAGTCCGGAATGTACGGAAATACCGATCTCGTCGGCATACATCGCCACATAAGTAGTCGTCATGCCGTAAGGGATGGAAAGCAATAATAAGGAAATCCCGGCCCAAAGCCCTTTCACCAGGAAGAAACGGTCGAGCGAGATCGGTTCCTTCTTGACCGACTGCTTGTAAGGTGTTTTTACCAGATAAGCCATAATGAATCCCAGGAAGCAGGAAATAAGCGAGCAGGAGAAGATCACCTCATAACTGAAACTTTCGTGCATAAACAATCCGATCATCGGCCCGAAACTCATCGCCAGGTTGTTTGCCATCCCGTAATATCCAAGCCCTTCGCCACGTCGGGAAGAGGGGAGGATGTCGATCACGATCGTATTACCGGAAACTGTCACCATACCGAAAGCAAATCCATGCAGGATACGCAGCACAATGAATATACTCAACAGGCTGGCCACCATATATCCGGCAAATATGACCATAAAGATACCATAAGCCAGCAGGTATAACGGCCGGCGTGCAAACGTATCCAGTAAATAACCCGAGAACGGCCGGATACAAAGACAGGCGATCGTATAGCAGGACAGGATAAACCCGATCATCGACTTATCCGTCATAAACCGTTCCTGCAGGTAGAAAGGCAGGATCGGAAGTATCAGGTAAAAAGCAAAGAACAGCAGGAAATTTGCTGTCAATATGTAGCAAAAACCGGGTGATAATAACTTGTCTTTCGCCATTGTTGTGAGTCGTTGGATTAATTACCGTATGTATCAAAATAAAATACTGAAGTTACCGGAAACCCAACTGATCGAAAAGTTTCCGTTCTTCTGCAGTTGCATTCTTTATTGTATAAGCTGCAAACTCCCGTGGGTGCTGATAATTTGCCCGGAACCATTCAAACTTATCCGGCGTTTCCCGTAGTATTTGATCTATGGCAAGCGGGTTGAAGCTCCTGAGAACGGCATATTCGATACGTTGATCCGCCACACCGTCCAGGTCGATAACCGGATCGGTCGGGGCTGGCGGGATCACTTCTCCCAGCTTCTCTATTTTTATGTCGAAAAAACGTTCGATATTTTCGAGGCAGGTACGGGTACCGTTTGCCTTACCGTCGGCAGAGAAACCTGCAATGTGTGGAGTCGCGATGGACACACGGTCAAGCAGTTCGCGATCGATTGCCGGTTCGTTTTCCCAGCAGTCTATAATGGCTTCGCTGATCTGTCCGGATTTCAACGCTGTGAGAAGTGCTCCCGTATCGTGTACGGCTCCTCTTGAGGCATTTACAAACCAGGGTTTCTTCCGGGTTTTACCGAAAAAATCTTCATTAGCCAGATGACGTGTCATGAAGCGTCCTTCTTTGGTTAGAGGCGTATGGAAACTGAAGATATCAGATTCTTGGGCGATTGTATCCAAAGAAACGAAACCTTTGCTTCCTTCTGCTTCGGCACGCGGCGGGTCATTGCGTAAAACATGCAGTCCGTAAGCTGTACAGAGCTTTTCGAGCTCTTTCCCCACATGGCCGACACCGACTATCCCGATTGTTTTTCCCTGTAATGATTCTTTTCTGCGGAGTGCTACCGTGATTAGCGATGCCAATATGTATTGGGCAACCGATACCGCATTACAGCCCGGTGCATTTTTCCATGTGATACCGGCTTCGTCGCAATATTTTGTATCGATATGATCGAAACCGATGGTTGCCGTGGTAATCAGTTTTACCCGACTCCCTTCCAGCAGCTCGCGTGTACATTTATCTATACTGCGAACGATCAGCGCATCTGCATCATGAATATTTCCGGGAGTGAATTCTTTTGAATTGAGGTATTTAACCTCTGCAATCGGTTCTGCTATTCCCTTTAGATAAGGGATGGTGTTATCTGCTATTATCTTCATTTTGCCTTTGTATTAACTGCTGTGATAAAAGAGAAATCCTATTGTTTTATCTGTGTGCAAAGGTAGTGCTTTCTTTTATAAGGAAGAGGAATGAGGGTGATTAATGTATTTATTGCAGAATCAAGTTGGGTAGTAGGGGTGTTAGTTCTGGTAGAACTCATGCTATTTAGTGTAAGGGGCCTGTTTCTGTGCGATATAAGCCTCTTATGTTTCTGTGTTGTAGAATAACGGTATCTTTTTTACTCAATTTTTAGCCTTTGATTGCTTTGTCTTTGAAAGAAAAAGACTTTTATTTGTAATTTATTAATATTTATTTGATGGTTTAAGTATAAATTTAATATATTTGCCATCAAGACTATGATTTGACAGAGTCCTACCAGAACTCTGTTTGCTTTGAATTATCGGATTTTGTGTTTTGTATATGAAAAAACTAGTGTTGATATTAATAAATGTGATTATGAAAAAAATCTTTTCAATTCTTTGCGCCATTTTGTTGTGTACTCAACTGGTGGTAGCGCAGGGTAAGCTGGTGAAGGGTGTCGTTACATCCTCGGAAGACGGTTTACCGATGATTGGTGTTGCGATCATGGATAAACAAACCATGAACGGAGTGACAACGAACGAGAATGGAGAGTTCTCTATTGAAGTGACTGCCCGCACCAAAGTTCTTCATGTCTCTTATCTGGGATACAAAACCAAAGAAGTTCCTGTTGTTGGAAACAACCTGTCGATTCAGATGGAACCGGATGTGGTAGCCATCGATGAGGTTATGGTAGTTGCTTATGGTACCGGAAAGAAATCGACTTTTACGGGCTCGGCAACAGTGGTTAAGAAAGAATCTTTGGAAAAGATACAAACATCGAATGTTACACAGGCATTACAAGGTCAGAGTAGCGGTGTTCAGGTTATAAACAGTTCCGGAGAACCCGGAGAAGATGCCAAGATTTCAATACGTGGTATCGGTTCGATCAATGCATCCAGTTCTCCTTTGTATGTAGTGGACGGTATAGCCTATGATGGATATATTAATGCGATCAACCCTTCCGATATTGAGTCGATGACAGTATTGAAAGATGCTTCTGCAACAGCATTGTATGGCTCCCGTGCTGCCAATGGTGTTATTATGATCACCACCCGTAAAGGGAATTCCGAAAAAGGACAGATCAATTTTAAATCGACATGGGGATTTGCAAGCTTGGCTGTCGGTTTGCCTGACAGACTGAGCCCGCAGGAATTTACTCAATTAACTTGGGCTGCATTGAAGAATGGTTATATGGACGACAAAGGTGTTTCTGCTGAAGAAGCTGCCCAATATGCGACAAACAGTCTGGCAACAGAGTTGAAGATTAATCCGTTCTCTATCAATCAGCCTGTGGGTTTGAATGGTTTGATGGATCCGAATGCCAAATTGTTATTCTCCGGTGATTGGGATGGTGAATTGATGAAATCACGTTTACGTCAGGAATATAATATTGATTTCAGTGGAAAATCGAAGAAAGCGGACTATTTTATTTCAGCCGGCTATGTAAATGACAAAGGTATATTTACTACACAGAAATTTGAACGTTATTCTACCCGTGGCAATGTCAATTATACAGTGAATAAATGGTTACAAGTAGGTACAAATATTGGTTTGTCTCACAGCCGCAGTGAAGGTTGGGCTAGTGGAAATACAACCTGGTTCCTTCGTACTATCCCTTCTACTTACCCTGTTTATGAATGGGATTATGATAAGGGAGCTTATAAAGTAGATGGTAATGGAAACCGTATCTATGATTATGGCGATAATCGTCAAAGCTGGATTGCCTGGAATCCATTGGCTGATGCTGTTTACAATCCTTCGCCGACTATGCATGATAACGTTTCTAACCGTACTTATGCCGAGATTACTTTCTGCCCGGAACTTAAATTCCGTACGAATGTTAGTTTTGATTATTTCTTGTATTCTTATGATGGATATACCAATAGTGAACATGGCTTTGGTGCCGGTTTCGGAGGGGAGGCTTATAAGGAATCTAATCGTGGTTTCTCTTATACGATCAATAATTTGCTGACTTTTAATAAGTCGTTTGGCGATCATACTTTGAGCGTACTTGTCGGACAGGAGGCTTATGCATACGAATATAAAAAATTGCAGGCAGCTAAACGCGGTTTCCCATTTAATGGTCTGACAGAGATCGGAGCAGCTTCGACGATGTACAGCATGGATTCATATAAGGATAAATATCGTTTATTAAGCTGGTTGAGTCGTGTTGAATATGATTACAATGATCGTTATTATATCTCAGGAAGTTTCCGTACGGATGGTTCTTCCCGTTTCCATCCAGACTCACGCTGGGGTAAATTCTGGTCGGTAGGCGCATCCTGGAGAATCTCGAATGAAGATTTTATGAAAGAATATACCTGGATCGACAATTTGAAGTTGAAAGCTAGTTACGGTGCTGTTGGTAATGACGGACTTTCAGATTATTATGCTTACCAGGGGCTTTATGCTACAGGAAATAACGATTATAACAACGCAGGTGTAAAGATCAGCCGCCTACCGAACAAAAACCTGAAATGGGAAAGTAATATGCAGTTCAATGTCGGTTTGGATTTCGCGTTATTCAACAAACTGACCGGTGGTATCGAATGGTTTAGCCGTAAGTCGAAAGATCTGCTGTTCCCGATGCCTATGGCTCCTTCTACCGGTTTCTCAAGTATCAACCGGAATGTCGGAGATGTTAAGAATGCCGGTATCGAGTTTCAGTTAAGCTATGCTGCTATCACGAATAAGAATTTCAAATGGACGATCGATTTGAATGGAACTTCTTATAATAACACAATCACCAAGTTGCCGCAGGAAGAAATGAATTCCGGTTATTTCAAATGGCGTGAAGGTGAATCCCGTTATAATTTCTGGGGGCCGGAGTATGCCGGTGTAAATCCGGAGACTGGTAACGATCAGTTCTGGAAAAATGTATACGAAACGAAAGATGGAAAGAAAGTGTTGGTAGACCGTGTATTGACTGAAGATTTCAACGAGTTGACCAGCGATGACCAGAAAAAATATCTGGGTGATGCTATTCCTGCCTTGTTCGGCGGTTTCACAAATAACTTCTCCTATAAAGGCATTGATCTTTCGTTTATGATTTATTATAGCATCGGTGGTAAATTGTATGACGGAGATTATTCACAAATGATGGCTTACCGTACCGGCTATAGTATGCATCCGGATATGTTGAAGGCCTGGACACCGGAGAATAAGAATTCCGAATTTCCCCGAATTTCTACTGCTTATGCGAATTCAATGGGATCTTATTCTTCTAAATTCTTGTATGATAACTCTTTTGCCCGTTTGAGAAATATAACATTGGGTTACACGTTACCTAAGTCTTTGTTGAGTAAGTTTACAATCAACTCATTACGTCTTTTTGTACAGGGTGATAATCTGCTCACAGTAGGTAGCGCCGCACGTAGAGGAACAGATCCGGAGCAGGATATTTCCGGTACAACCGAAAACCGTTTTCCGACAACGAAGTCTATCTCATTTGGTTTGCAGTTGAATTTGTAAGGATATAAAAAATAAAATGATATGAAATCAATAAAATATATAGTATCAGTGTTAGGTGCAGGTATGCTTGCATTAAGCACATTATCGTGCAGCGATTTTCTGGACACAAACCCGTCAACATCTGTGGCCGATAGCGAAGTATTCGTAACGGTGGCAGGTGCCCAGGCTGCATTGAATGGTTGTTATTATCACATGAGAGCTTATAATAGCGGAGGTGCCGATCGTTGGGATGATTGTGGTATCCCTTCTATGCAAATGGTTTCCGATGTGAGTGGAGAAGATATGATTGTTTGGGGCGGATGGTATGGCTATACTTATAATTATTGGGGTGAAACCCGTGGTGATATTTTCCGGAGTGGCGCATTATGGCGTTTTCACTATACGCTAATTAATAACACAAACGGAATTCTTGCCAATATCGATAATTGTGAAGGATCGGATATTGATAAACAATATGTGAAAGGACAGGCATTGGCTATCCGCGGATGGGCTTATTTTAGTTTAGCTCGTTTGTTTCAGCAGACTTATATTATTGCTCAGGACATGCCGGGTATGCCTATTTATACGGAGCCGACAACCGAGTCTACTGAAGGTAAACCTCGCGGGACATTGAAAGATACTTATACCCAGATCCTCTCAGACCTGACTGCGGCAGAACAGATGCTGGATGGTTTCGATCGTGGTAACCGAATCAATAACTTCGACCAGTCGGTGGTGCAGGGTGTTTTATCTGAAGTATACCAGGTAATGAATGATTGGCCAAAGGCGGAAGAATATGCGAAAAAAGTACTGGCTTTATATCCATTGACTACTGCGGAACAATTTAAAGCCGGCTTTAACGACGAAACGACTCCTTCCTGGATCTGGGGAATGAAACAGACAGAAGAGCAGAATATGAGTGATTATTCTCCGTTTGCGATGTGGGCGAATGATACGCGTAAATGCTTTACTTTCCGTTGTTTCTTCCTGAGTGATAATTTTGTCGCTATGTTCGATGAGGAGGATATTCGTGCCAGTCAGTTTGAATATTGGTGGGATCAGATTTATGCTTCCTTTAAATTCAGAGATAATGAAGAATGTCGTGGTTCTATCGTTTTTATGCGTGCAGAAGAAATGTTGTTGAATGCGGCGGAGGCTTTAGCCCGCCAGAACAAAGATAAAGAAGCACAGGAGTTATTGTGGCAGCTTCAGGATCTGCGTAGTGCCAAACACACAACAGCTACCGGTAATGATTTGGTTGAAGCAATTCTGATAGAAAGGCGTAAGGAACTGTATGGAGAAGGTTTTGCTCTGTATGATATTAACCGGAATCAGAAACCGTTGCTTCGCGAAGGCAATCATGTTACTTACGGAGGAGCAAAAAGTTTCCCTGCCCGTTCATGGCGTCTAATCTATCAGATTCCGAGTACGGAACTTAAGAATAATAAGTCGATGGTGGATGATATCTGGCCGGCCGGTGATCAGAATCCGTATGATGGAGTGTATGAGCCTTAATATTAATTACCAGTATGATAGTTTATCAGGTCCGGGCAAATTGTCCGGACCTGATTGTTTCCGTATAAATTTTATCCGTTACGCTTTTGATAAATAAAGATAAAAGCGTATTTTGCACGTTTAAATAATCAATGTGTTTTTAATAAAGTAAATTGACGTATGAAATATTTGTTTCGTTGTGTGTTATGTCTGTTGGCAGTTCTCAGTCTTTCTGTGTATGGTAAAGGTAAATATACGAATCCGCTGCCGGTGAAGTTCGGTGACCCGTATGTGTTGCTGGCTTCAGACGGTCGTTATTATATGTATGGTACGGGTGCCGGAGCTGTGGATGGTTTTTGTGCTTATTCTTCAGATGATCTGATAGACTGGAAGCCGGAAGGACAGGTCTATCGGGGAAATGTTCCCGGATCGTGGGCTGTTGCCAACTTCTGGGCTCCTGAAGTATATGAGCGGAACGGTAAGTATTATATGTTTTTCAGTGCAGACTGGAAAGAGAATCCCACGAATGAGTTGGAAAATTTCCGTATAGGTGTTGCTGTGGCCGATAAACTGACCGGGCCTTTTAAAGAGATGAGCGACCGCCCTCTTTTCGATCCCGGCTATCCGGTTATCGACGGTAACCTGCTGCAAGATTCCGACGGACGGTTTTATCTGTATTATTCCCGTTGCTGCTATAAGCATCCGGTAGAGAGCGAAGTGGCTACCTGGGCACGTGAAAAAGGTATGTTTAAAGAGATAGAAGAAAGTTGGATTTATGGAGTCGAGCTGAAACCAGACCTGAGCGGAATTATTGGTGAACCTGTTTTGATACTGCGTCCGCCTGTAACGAATGATGATCCGCAGGCAGAGTGGGAGAGCCGTTCCGTTACTTCCGGTGAGGTGAATCGCCGATGGACGGAAGGTTCCTATATATTCAAGAAAGGTGCTCTTTTCTATATGATGTATTCGGCGAATTATTTCGGAGGTAAGAACTATGCCGTCGGTTATGCTACTTCCAGATCCCCGCTTGGCCCGTTTGTCAAATCAGCGAATAACCCGGTATTGCAGAAGAATGTGGAAAAAGGAGGAATAGTAACCGGAACCGGTCATAACAGCGTGACTTATTCAAAAGACGGGAAACAGATGTATTGTGTCTATCACGGTCGTACAAAGGCTACTGGTGAAGAACGGGTCGTTTTTATCGATAAGATGGGCGTTGACAAAGACGGACATTTGTATGTGGAGGGACCCACCACCACTTTGCAGCAAATGCGTTGAAAGTTTACACTTTGGGTATCAGAAAAGATTTCCTACCTTTGTGGACTGTATTTACAGAAAGAAAAACGGATTGAAAACGAAAAAGTACGATAAGAGATGGCAAAGATATTAGTGATACGACTCGCGGCGATTGCCGATGTGGCGATGACACTTCCGGTCATCTATTCGGCTGCTAAAGCCAATCCGAAGGATTCGTTTACGGTGTTGACGCAGGCATTTATGATGCCGGTTTTCATGAATCGTCCTTCCAATGTGGAAGTGATAGGTATTAGTACTAAAGGTGCTGAGAAAACGTTGATCGGTCTGTTACGGTTTACTTCCGCTTTGGTGAAGTTTGATTTTGATATCGTTCTGGATTTACAGAATGTGATTCGTACTATGATTATTCGTACTTCCTTTTGGATGAAAGGTAAACCGGTCTATGTGCTGGACAAGATACGGAAAAGATACCCTCCGCTTATGCGTAGGGAAAACAAAAAACTGGAACCTCTGCCTTCCGTGCTCGAACGTTATGCCGATGTATTCCGTGCTGCCGGGCTGGCTTATACCGAATCTTTCACCTCTTTATACGAATCACATCCGGCCAACTTGTCAAAAATGGAGGCTATTGCCGGGGTTAAGACTGGTAAGTGGCTGGGAGTCGCCCCTTTTGCCCGTTATCGGGGTAAAGTTTATCCGATCGATGAAATGGAGCAGGTTGTTGCTACACTATCTAAAAGGGAAGATCTGACATTGTTCTTGTTTGGGGCGAGGGGATATGAAGAAGCTGTACTGGAAGATTGGGCTTATCGTTATCCCCGTGTAAAAAATGTAGTAGGTAAATATACGCTTGACAATGAATTAGCGTTAATAAGTCAGTTGGACTTGCTGCTTAGTATGGATTCCGCCAATATGCATTTTGCTTCACTGGTTGGAACACGGGTGTTATCCGTATGGGGAGCTACGCATATCTATACCGGATTTTATGGCTATCGCCAACGACCGGATGATGTGATCCAATTGTCCATGCCTTGCCGTCCTTGTTCGAAGTTTGGGCAAAAAGAATGTCCTCGGGGAGACTGGGGATGTCTTACGCAATTGCCTTCGGAACTTATTGTCTCAAGGGTATTGGCTGCGCTGGAAGAGAATTAGCTGACGGACAACAACCATATTTCAAGTATTGAAAATAAAGAAAGAAAAGATGAAGCAATTACATATCATTACCCCGGTAAAAGATTCGATAGAGTTGGCATTGCAAACGATCGAGTCGATACTGGCGTCCGATTTCACAGTGCCTTACCATTATTATGTTTATAATGATTTCAGTACCGAGGAGAATACAATGCGGTTGCATGAGGCTTCGGAGCGATTGGGCTTTGAACTGGTCAATCTTTCGGATCTGACAGATCATCCTTCACCGAACTATTTGCTGACCCTTCAGACAGCGCAGCAAAAAGCGATTGATGCTAATGCCGGGTTGTTAATAGTGGAATCTGATGTGATCGTAAAAAAGCATACGCTGCAAGCCCTGTTTGACGGAGCTTCGACTCGTCCGGATTGTGGTATTGCCGCAGCCGTGACGGTGGATGAGCAGGAAAATATCAATTATCCTTATTTGTATGCAAAAGGAAAGGAGGGCCAGGTCTTTCCGGAGAAAAAGCATTTGAGCTTTTGTTGCTCCCTGCTTACCTTCTCTTTTCTGAAGGCTTTTGATTTCCATTTGCTGAATCCGGAGAAAAATTGGCATGATGTCACTATTTCGCACCGTTCGCAGGAAAAAGGATTTACAAACTACCTGTTCACATCCCTGACTGTGTGGCATCGTCCGCATGGCAGTCGGCCCTGGAAACAGCTTAAATATACAAATCCTCTAAAATATTACTGGCTGAAGTTTACGAAAGGGCTGGATAAAATCTGATTTGCTTATGGAACATTCGCCGTTGGTTTCGGTCATCGTACCTGTCTATAACATGGAACAATATCTGGGAGAGACACTCGACTCGGTGTTGGCTTCCGATTATCCTTCTTTTGAAGTTATTGTCATGGACGATGGTTCTAAAGATGGCTCTTTGCGAATAGCGGAAGAATATGCTCGGAAAGATTCCCGGGTAAAAGCTTTTACGCAACCGAATGGCGGAGCCTGTGCTGCCCGTAATCATGCGATTTCGCTGGCGGAAGGTGAATTGATCTTACCCGTCGACGCCGATAACACTATTGAACCCGATTTTATCCGTAAAGCCGTAGAGGTAATCATGACAGATGAAGATATTAAAGTCGTTTGCCCGCGTTCGGACTTTTTTGGCGATCGTTCGGGAGAATGGCTTTTGCCCTCTTTCTCTTTAAAGTTGCTGGCACGGAAGAATATAATGGATACCTGTGCCTTATATCGTAAATCGGATTGGGAACGGGTAAAAGGCTATTGTGAGGAGATTGTCGCACGTGAAGATTGGGAATTCTGGATTTCTGTATTGAAGGATGGAGGGAAAGTAGTAAAGCTTCCTGATATATCTCTGCATTACCGGATTAGAAACAGCTCGAAGCGTGTAACGGACCGTTTACTGAAAAAGCATGTAATTGATGTGCTGAACAAGCGTCATCCTGAATTTTTCGAACGGGAGTTGGGCGGCCCTCTCCGGTACAGAAGAACCTGGTCGAAGCTGATCAATAGAATATACCGGATTTTCCATCCTCGTGTTTCATTTGTAAATGAAGCATATAGCAGTTTCTCTTATTTTGTAAAGACTCTCCCTGTCCATTTTAGGAATGGGGATGGCGAAGTTATTTATAAAGGGCGTAATGAACTGCGCGAATTTAATTATAAAGGACAGGATCTGGTAATAAAATCCTTCCGTAAACCGAATCTTGTCAATCAGATCGTTTACGGCTTGTTCCGTTCTTCCAAGGCACAGCGTTCGTATGAATATGCAGAGATGTTGTTGAAGTCGGGTATCGGCTCTCCGCAACCGGTGGGTTATTATACGGAGCGTACAGGTTTATTGTTTGAACGCAGTTATTATGTCAGCCTGAAGTCGGAATGTCCTTATACCTATTATGATCTGGTAAAAAATAATTTCTCCAACCAGGAACAGATACTTCGTGCAATTGCCCGTACAACGGCTGCTATGCATGAACATGGCTATTTACATAAGGATTATTCACGGGGTAACATCTTGTTTAATGATACGGAACAGGAAATAAAGGTCGAAATTATCGATTTGAACCGGATCCGCTTCAAAGAGATCGGGATGGATGAAGGCTGTAAGAATTTTGAGCGTTTGCCCGGTACGCCTGAAATGTTTGCCGTTCTGGCGGATGAATATGCAAAAGCAAGAGGCTTTGATGCGGATGAATGTTTCAGGTTGATTATGAAATATACGTTGGCGCAACAATAAGGTTTTAGTATTGTTCTGTCGGCACAGATAAAGTGTTTACCTATAATTAGAATTGAATATGGATTATCTTTTTCTTATAAAAAAGATCGTTCTTGCAGTTGTTGAGGGTGGTGTGCGGACAAATAAACGGAAATCCACGCCCAGGTTGATCATGACGTTGCTGGTTAAGAATGAAGAGGATATGCTGGAGGAAAATTTGATTTTCCATAAAGCAATGGGTGTGGATGAGTTTATCATTACAGATAATAACTCATCGGATCGTACGCCAGAAATTATCCGGAAATATAAAGAGAAAGGGTGGATAGTAGAAGCCATTGAAGAGAAAGCGACGGATTATCAACAGAAAAAATGGGTAGATCGCATGATCTGGAAGGCAAAATCGGTGCATAAAGCAGATTGGGTTATTAATGCGGATGCCGATGAGATATGGTATGCTCCGTTCGGTGATCTGAAGACTGAACTTGTTTCGAGCCAGGCAAATGTCCTGACCTGTGAGATGAAGTGCGTTTATCCCGAAGAGGGTAAGCCTTTCTGGCAATGGGGGCAGACTGTCGAAGTTGTAAACGATTTGGAGCGATATAACCTTTCCCGTTATTCTCTTTTTGCCCGTCAGAATAAGAAAGTGATTCATCGTACAGCCGGTTATATACAGATATCGATGGGTAATCACAAGGTGACTATGTTCCCGAAAAAGGTGGCAAAGAGTAATATTCGTATCTATCATTATAACATTCGGGGTAAAAAACCGTTTTTAGAAAAGATGATCAACGGTGGCAAACAGTTGGAACAAAACCCTAAAAAGCATGGAGGACGTCACTGGCGTTACTTCTATCAGCTTTATAAAGAGGGTTTGCTGGAAGCCGAATATGATAAAGTGATAGGAGCGACATCGTTCGATCAGCTTAAACAAGATGGATTTATCCGAACGGATACAACCATACCGGAATGGTTTGGGCGATTGGATGAAAAAACGATAAAATGAAACATGCATATTTGGTTATAGCACATGGAGAGTATCTCGTATTAGAAGCTCTTTTGTCGATGCTGGATGATGAAAGAAACGATGTTTTTCTGCATGTGGATAAGCGTGCATACGAGTTATCCCGCCAAGTGGGTCTCTTTCGGATGAGAAAAGCCGGTTTTTATCTTTTGGAGAAACCTATGAAAGTGCATTGGGGAGATATCAGCCAGGTTAAAGTTGAGTACCTGTTATTTGAGACGGCTTTGTCGAATGGGCCGTATGCTTATTATCATTTGTTGTCGGGAGTAGATTTGCCTATACAACGTCAGGATTATATTCATACGTTTTTCCGGGAGAATGCCGGAAAAGAATTTGTGGGCTTTTGGCAGAGCTCTTTTCATCAAAAAGATATGGATCGTAAGGTGTCCCGGTATCATCTGTTCACACGGCGTTTTAAGGGTGGAAATATTTTTTTGCACTCTGCTTCGTCTATTAGTCGTAATATCGTATTATGTTTGCAGAAAGTTTCCAAATATCGCAGGTATCATGAACTGGAATTCAGGAAAGGGGCGAACTGGGTCAGTGTCACACATGAGTTTGTAGAGTATCTTATGACAAAGAAGGATTTTGTCTTGAAACGCTTCCGGTATACGCTTTGTCCGGATGAGATATTTCTGCAAACGATTTTGTGGAATTCGCCATTCCGCTTCAATTTATATTCGAAGGAAGAGACGGATGACAGTTCTATGAGGAAAATAGACTGGGAGCGCGGAAGACCTTACGTGTGGCAGAATACGGATTATGAAGAACTGGTCGGTTCGGATATGCTTTTTGCACGCAAATTCAGTTCTGCGAACCGGAAATTAATTGATAAAATACAGAAGCACTATAGCGAATAAAATAGAAATCGCACAATGGGAAATATAAAAGTTGCCGTTATCGGTTTGGGATATGTAGGATTGCCGTTGGCAAGATTGTTTGCAACGCGTTATCCTGTCATTGGTTTCGATGTAAAGGTAGAAAGGGTGGCGGCTCTGAAAGCCGGAAAGGATGTCACGCAGGAGATTTCGGACGAATGCCTGTCCGCCGTTCTCCTTCCCGGATTGCCGGCTGATGGCGAAACAGGTTTGTATTGTACTTCCGATATAAATGATCTGGCTGTCTGCAATTATTATATAGTGGCTGTTCCGACACCGGTGGACAGTCACAATAGTCCGGATCTGACTCCTTTGTATCGTGCCAGTGAAACAGTCGGCAAGGTGCTGAAGAAGAATGATATTGTGATTTACGAGTCTACCGTTTGTCCGGGAGTGACAGAAGAGGAATGTGTTCCTATTCTCGAGAAAACATCCGGTCTGGCTTTTAACCGGGATTTCTTTGCCGGTTATTCTCCCGAGCGTATCAATCCGGGAGACAAGGAGCATACGGTAGAAAAGATTATGAAGGTAACTTCCGGTTCGACACCGGAGACGGCAGAAAAAGTCGATGCGCTCTATCGCTCTGTAATTACGGGAGGAACATTTCCTGTATCCAGCATCCGTGTGGCGGAAGCCTCCAAGGTGATTGAAAATACCCAGCGCGATATCAATATAGCTTTTGTAAATGAGTTGTCTAAAATCTTTCATCTGTTGGATATAGATACGAATGAGGTGCTGGCAGCAGCCGGAACGAAATGGAACTTTCTCCCGTTCAAACCGGGACTGGTTGGAGGGCATTGCATCGGTGTCGACCCTTATTATCTGATCCGTAAGGCGGAGGATTATGGATATCATCCCGGACTGATTCTGCACGGTCGCCGTATTAATGATACGATGGGTGAATATATAGCCAACCGGGTCGTCAAATGTATGATCAAGAAAGATGTTCCTGTGAAGTCTTCAGAGATATTGATGCTGGGCTTCACCTTTAAAGAAAACTGTCCGGATGTGCGGAATACCAAAGTGGGCGATGTTGTCCGTGTTTTGAAGGATTATGGAATAAACGTTTCCGTATATGATCCTTGGGCTCGTCCGGAGGAAGTTCGGAAGGAGTATGGCATCGATCTGGCTGTCTCTTTATCCGGTAATAAAAAGTATGATGCGGTAGTGCTGGCGGTAGCACATAAGGAATTTATGACCCTCGATATACCGTCGCTTGTAAAAGAAAACCATGTAGTATATGACGTGAAAGGTTGTCTGAACCCGGAATGGGTAGACGATCGTCTATAACAAAATAACAAACAGAACGTATAGAATGAAAACAAAGACGCTCTTTTCTATTTTTATTTGTTGCCTGTTATCACTATCCTCCGTACAGGCTGGCAACTGGTGGGATAAAGTACCCTTATTAGTCTATACTCCCCGCTATTTTGGAGCCAATGCCTTTCCTATACCGGAGATGTTGGGAGGAAAGCTTTCATCCCGTTGGGAAGTCGAACTCAGGGGTGAATATCATACGATGCCGGGGGATAAGACCAAAGATGTTTTTGCCCGTTTGTATATCCCCATTGCCAAAGGACGTGCCGGTGTTACGGTTCAGGGAGTGATCCAGGAATGGTATGAGACTTCACCGGAAGTGCGTGACGAACGTAATGCCGTGGAGGTAAAACAGCCTATCCCTTGTCATGGGGATGCTATTTTCGGTTTCCATTATCAGGCTCTTACCAGTGAAAAGTGGATGGATATCATCGTAAGTGCCAATCTGAAAACGGCCAGCGGAGGACGCTTGTGTGATGCCCGTTATACGGATGCCGCCTCTTATTGGTTCGATTGCAATATAGGACGTACGTTATGGAATAATCCGGAAAAGACGCTTTCTGTCCGTGCACAGGGAATGGTCGGCTTTTATTGCTGGATGACAAACAGTATTCAGAACCGGCAGAATGATGCACTTTGTTACGGGCTCGGCTTGCAGGGAACCTGCCATAATTTTACGTTGGATGTAGATTATTCCGGTTTTCGTGGTTACAGGGGAGAAGGGGATAAGCCGATGGTTTTCCGTTCCAAGCTAAATTATGAGATTAAGAAAAACATTGTCTCGTTCAGATATAAGCACGGTTTGCAGGATTATCTGTATGATACTTTCTCGCTGGCTTATATCCGTTGCTTCTGATCCGTTTTATTTTCGTCCGAAGTCAGCCGGTATCTCACCCCATACCGCCGTCTCCCATTTCAGGATGGTGGTGGTATAAGTGTTGGAGTTGAGCCATTTCTCGGCACGTTCTATCAGTTCGAAGATCGGTTCGTTGACTGGTTCGCGTTCGAGTAATGTTTTACATTTCTTCTTTTTTACCCAGATGATGGCGTTGCGGCTGTCTGAATAAATAGGCAGGTCGCTTCCTTTCTGCTTCAGCAACGCCAGGCCATGTACAAGGGCGAGGAATTCACCGATATTATTGGTGCCCTTTTTCAACGGCCCGATATGGAAGATTTCCTGTCCGGTAGCCGTGTAAACGCCGCGATACTCCATATCCCCCGGATTACCGCTGCAGGCAGCATCGACAGCCAGACTCTCATTGATAGGCTTTCCGATGGGAGCCTGTGGAGCCAGGTTGGAAGCAGCTTTGGCTGATGACGCAGCTTTCAAGTAATAAGAATACCCTTTTTCGAAAGCCTCGGCAGCCTCTTCGCGGGTTTCGAACGATTTGTATTTGGCACCATCCTGTCCTTCAACCTGCATCTTGCACTCCGCCCAGTTGTCATAAACTCCCGGGTTCAGCCCTTTCCATACTACATAATATTTGTTCTTCGCCATTGTCTGCTATTATTCAGATAAGAGTACAAAGGTAATACATCGGAACGACTTTTTCAGATCCCAACTATAATTTAAGGAAATCATAGTTATGAGGAAAAAAAACTTTACATTTGCGGTAAACAATCATATACGAGATGAAGCGTATTTTTTTGATAGGTTATATGGGAGCCGGAAAGACGACGGTCGGAAAAGACCTGGCGGAACGGATGAAACTCTCTTTTATCGACCTGGACTGTTATATCGAAGCCCGCTATCACAAAACTGTCGGGCAGATTTTTGCTGAGAAAGGAGAAGAAGCTTTCCGTGATATTGAACGGCGGATGCTTCAGGAAGTCTCGATGTTTGAAGACGTATTGATCTCCACAGGCGGCGGTGCTCCCTGTTTCTTTGATAATATGGAGTTCATGAACGCGAACGGGACGACTGTCTATCTGAAAGTTTCGGTGCAAGAACTGGCCAAACGCCTGGAAGCCTGCAAGGGTACCCGTCCGGTGTTGAAAGGACGTTCCGGAGAGGAACTGGTCGCATTTATTGCCGAAAGCCTGGAGAAGAGAACCCCTTTCTATACGAAAGCTTCAATCGTATTTGATGCGGAAGTGATGTTGACAGAGTCGGATGTACATGAAATATCGGAAGCATTAGAAAATATATTATAATATAATAAGGTAAAGGCAATTGCAGGAGTTGCCGACAGGAGTCGTATTATGGAAGCAACAGGAGGCAAGCAGGTACAGGGGGCATATATCCCTCAGGAACTGTTGAAGGAATTGAATAAGGTAAGCAACCGCTTACTGATTGGTATCCCTCGCGAACGGAAAGAAGGGGAAAAGCGTTTGGTGCTTACTCCCGAAGCTGTCGATATGCTGACCGATCGCGGACATCATGTGCTGGTAGAATCCGGAGCCGGACTGGGTATAAACTATTCCGATAACCATTATTCCGAGGCAGGAGCTCAGATAGTCGCTACCCCGGCTGAAGTATTCCAGGCCGATATTATCCTGAAAATCCTTCCCCCGTTGCCGGAAGAAATCCTGTTGATGAAACCCCGTTCGACCATATTCTCGATGGTGCAGCTCAACCTTTTTGCCGCTGAAGCCTTCGAACTGATGATGGCCAAACGTATTACGGCTATCGCTTACGAACTGATGTCGGACGACCAGAAAAGATGCCCGGTATTGAATATCATATCCGAGATAGAAGGAACCGCTTCAATTACCATCGCTTCCGAGCTGTTAAGCAATACGCAGGGGGGAAAAGGAATCCTGTTGGGGGGAATCCCCGGCGTCTCACCGACCGAGGTCGTTATTGTCGGAGCCGGTAATGCCGGGACAGTTGCTGCCCGTGCCGCCCTGGCGCTGGGAGCTTCGGTGAAAGTCTTTGACGATGATATTAATAAGCTTCGTACCATTCAGCAGGTGTTGGGGCAGGGACTTTTTACTTCCAATTTCCATCCGAACGTATTGCACAACGCTTTCCGTACCGCCGATGTGGTGATCGGAGCTATGCGTTATATCAATACCCGTTACCGTTACGTGATTGCGGAGGAACTGATCCGTACCATGAAGCGGGGCTCACTGGTGATCGATCTGCGTATCAGCCAGGGAGGATGTTTTGAGACTACCTGCTGTTTGGGTAAAGCAGATCCGACCGTGTTTGAACAATATGGCGTATTGCATTACTGCAAACCCAATATCAGTAACCGGGTGGCACGTACCACTTCAATGGCTTTCAGTAATATATTCGTACCCGTTTTCCTCTCGCTGGGGGATGCCGGGTCGGTCCAGAATATGATAAAGACAGATGATGGCTTTCGTTCAGGTGTTTACATGTATTGTGGAAAACCTGTAAGCAGTTATGTATCTAATCATTTTAATTTATCATCTAATAACCTGGATCTATATCTATCTGCTTTTTAAGCCCCAAAAGTTTTGAACTAGCCAAGTTTATTCTTTACTTTGCGGAAATCTAACTACAAACAAGCGATTAAAGCTAATATAAGTAATTATGGCAGAACAGACAAAAGTAACAACTTTGGAACAGGTTGTAGTTCGTTTCTCCGGAGACTCCGGAGACGGTATGCAGTTGACCGGAACAATCTTTTCAAATCTGTCGGCTATCCTCGGAAATGAGATCTCTACATTCCCCGACTATCCGGCAGAAATTCGTGCTCCACAGGGAACACTTAGTGGTGTATCGGGATTCCAGGTGCATCTGGGATCGCGCAAGATCTTTACTCCGGGAGATAAGGCAGATGTATTGGTAGCAATGAATCCGGCCGCCCTGAAGGTTAATGTAAAGAATATCAAACAGAATGCGATTGTTATCATAGATACCGATTCTTTCAAAAAGGCTGATCTCGACAAAGCATTGTTCACTACCGACGATCCATTCAAGGAATTAGGTCTGGGAAGTGTGCAGGTGGTTGCCGCCCCGATCTCCACAATGGTGAAAGACGGACTGGCTGAATACGGCCTGGATAATAAGGCTGCTCTGCGTTGTAAGAATATGTTCGCTTTAGGACTTGTTTGCTGGTTGTTCGACCGTCCTCTGGAAGAGGCTATGAACATGCTCCAGAATAAGTTCGCTAAAAAGCCGGCTATCGCAAAGGCTAATATCAAAGTCTTGACCGACGGTTATAACTACGGACACAATATCCACGCAACGGTTTCCACCTATCGTATCGAAAGCGAAAAGGCAGAACCGGGGTTCTATACGGATGTAAACGGAAATAAGGCTACTTCCCTCGGGTTGATTGCCGCTGCCGAAAAGTCCGGCTTGCAGTTGTTCCTGGGAAGTTATCCTATTACCCCCGCTACAGACATCCTGCATGAATTATCAAAACGCAAAGACCTGGGAGTCGTTACTGTACAGGCTGAAGATGAAATAGCCGGTATCTGTACTGCTATCGGTGCCAGTTTTGCCGGTAGCCTGGCTGCTACTTCCACTTCCGGCCCGGGGCTGGCTCTGAAGAGTGAAGCTATCGGTCTGGCTGTTATAGCCGAAATACCTTTGGTGATCATCGACGTACAGCGTGGCGGCCCTTCCACAGGTATGCCTACCAAGAGTGAACAAACCGACCTGATGCAGGCGCTTTACGGCCGTAACGGTGAAAGTCCGCTGGTTGTGATTGCCGCTTCTACTCCGACAGACTGTTTCGATGCTGCTTACTGGGCAGGTAAACTGGCTGTTGAACATATGACTCCGGTTATCCTGTTGACAGATGCTTTCATTGCAAACGGTTCGTCTGCATGGAAACTGCCTGATCTAGACAAGTATCCGGAAATCAAACCGAATTACGTATCTAACTATACGGAAGAAAAGGTGTGGAAAGCATACCGCCGTGATAAAGAAAGTCTGGTTCGTTACTGGGCTATCCCGGGTATGGAAGGTTTCGCACACCGTCTGGGTGGTCTGGAAAAAGACTACGAAACAAGTGCGATCTCAACGGATCCGATCAACCACCAGAAGATGGTTTCTACCCGCCAGGCAAAGATCGACAAGATTGCCGATTATATCCCTGAACTGGAAGTGATCGGTGATCCCGATGCCGACCTGCTGCTGGTAGGATGGGGAGGAACCTACGGACACTTGTATGAAGCAATGGAGACCATGCAGAAACAAGGCAAGAAGGTTGCGATGGCTCACTTCAAGTTCATCAGCCCGCTGCCGAAGAACACGGTTGAAGTACTTTCCAAGTTTAAGAAAGTCGTTGTTGCCGAGCAGAATAACGGACAGTTTGCCAACTACCTGCGTGGTAAAGTTCCCGGATTCAATCCGTACAGATTCAATCGCGTAAAAGGCCAGCCTTTTTTTGTTGCGAGATTAGTTGAGGAATTCACTAAAATATTGGAGGCTTAAAAAATGACAGATATAAAATTCGAACCGAAAGATTATAAGAGCGACCAGTATGTACGTTGGTGTCCGGGTTGTGGAGACCATGCCGTATTGAACTGCTTACACAAAGCAATGGCTGAAGTAGGAGTGGCTCCTCACAATATGGCCGTTATCTCGGGTATCGGGTGTTCTTCCCGTTTACCTTATTATATGAATACTTACGGCTTCCATACCATTCATGGACGTGGTGCTGCTATTGCAACAGGTGTAAAGACGGCTCGTCCCGACCTGAGCGTATGGTTGATCACAGGTGACGGCGACTGTCTGGCTATCGGTGGTAACCATTTCATCCATGCCGTACGCCGTAACATCGATTTGAACATTGTTCTGTTCAACAATAAGATCTATGGTCTGACAAAAGGTCAATACTCTCCGACATCCGAACGCGGTTTCGTCTCCAAGAGTTCTCCTTACGGAACAGTGGAAGATCCGTTTATCCCGGCCGAACTGGCTTTGGGTGCACGCGGAAACTTCTTTGCCCGTGTGATCGATGTAGACCTGAAGAATACAACCGAAGTGTTGGCTGCTTCAGCCCGCCATAAAGGTGCTTCCGTTACCGAAGTATTGGTCAACTGTGTGATCTTTAACGACGGTATCCACAAAAGTATCGTCGATAAGGAATTCCGTGCAGACCGTACTATCTTCCTGCGTCACGGCGAAAAGATGGTCTTCGGAAAAGACGGTAATAAAGGCCTTGTATTGGACGGCTTGAAGCTGAAAGTTGTTACGATCGGTGAAGACGGCTATACGATGGATGATATTCTGGTTCATGATGCCCATGAGAAAGATACGACTCTCCATATGATGCTGGCTATGATGAAAGACGATATGCCTATCGCACTGGGAGTTATCCGCGATGTGGAAGCTCCGGTATACGACCAGGCTGTTCATCAGCAGATAGAGGAAGTACAGACGAAAAATCCGACCCGTAAGCTGAAAGATTTGCTTATGCAGGGTGAGATCTGGGAAGTAAAATAAGATGGAAAAGGCGGTCGGATGATCGCCTTTTTTATTTCAGATAGTACTGTGCCTGAACACTTGAACTGACATTTTTGTTCTATATTGTAAGGTCTGGTTTGCAAATAGACTAGTGTATTTGTTAATTGCATGGAAAAGAGCAATTATTACTGAAAAATTTCCTTAATAGAGTATCAGCAATTAAAAAAAATATTACTTTTGTACCGGTCTTAACAAGGCGGGGTAACAGCAAGTTACAAGTAGGTATCAGAGCCCTGCTGTTTTTAATTTCGAGAGAGAGAAAAGTTATATAAAGTCAATCATTTAAATTATTATCAAGAATGGCTAATTTAGATTTAAGCAAGTACGGAATTACTGGTGTAACAGAAATTGTACACAATCCGTCTTATGAAGTTCTGTTCGCAGAAGAAACAAAACCAGGTCTGGAAGGTTTCGAAAAAGGTCAGGTAACTGATATGGGTGCTGTAAACGTTATGACTGGCGTTTATACAGGACGTTCTCCTAAAGATAAATTCTTTGTAAAGGATGCTACCAGCGAAAACACTGTATGGTGGACATCTGAAGAATATAAAAATGATAACAAACCAGTAGACGAAAAATGCTGGAAGGCGTGTAAAGAATTAGCAACAAAAGAACTTTCTAACAAAAGATTGTTCGTTGTTGACGCATTCTGCGGTGCTAACGAAAACAGCCGTCTGAAACTGCGTTTCATCATGGAAGTAGCATGGCAGGCTCATTTCGTAACAAACATGTTCATCCGTCCTTCAGCTGAAGAACTGGCTAACTTCGGTGAACCTGATTTCGTTATCATGAATGCTTCTAAGGCTAAAGTTGAAAACTACAAAGAACTGGGCTTGAACTCAGAAACTGCTGTAGTATTCAACCTGACTGAAAAGATCCAGGTTATCCTAAACACTTGGTATGGTGGTGAAATGAAGAAAGGTATGTTCTCTTACATGAACTATCTGTTGCCGCTGCAGGGTATGGCTTCTATGCACTGTTCTGCTAACACAGACAAAGAAGGCAAGAGCTCAGCTATCTTCTTCGGTTTGTCAGGTACAGGTAAGACTACATTGTCTACAGACCCGAAACGTCTGTTGATCGGTGATGACGAACACGGATGGGATAACGACGGTGTATTCAACTTCGAAGGTGGTTGCTACGCTAAGACTATCAACTTGAGCAAAGAAAACGAACCGGATATCTGGAACGCTATCAAACGTGACGCTCTGTTGGAAAACTGTACAGTAGACGCTAACGGCGCTATTGACTTCTCTGACAAGTCAGTTACAGAAAACACTCGCGTTTCTTATCCTATCTATCATATCGAAAACATCGTTAAGCCGGTTTCTAAAGGTCCGCACGCAAAACAGGTTATCTTCCTGTCTGCTGATGCATTCGGTGTATTACCCCCGGTATCTATCCTGACTCCGGAACAGACTCAGTACTACTTCCTTTCTGGTTTCACAGCTAAATTGGCTGGTACAGAACGTGGTATCACTGAACCGACTCCTACATTCTCAGCTTGTTTCGGTGCTGCTTTCTTGTCATTGCACCCGACTAAATACGGTCAGGAACTGGTTAAGAAAATGGAAATGGCTGGTGCTAAGGCTTATCTGGTTAACACAGGTTGGAACGGTAGCGGCAAACGTATCTCTATCAAAGATACTCGTGGTATCATCGACGCTATCCTGGACGGTTCTATCGACAAAGCTCCGACTAAGGTTATTCCTTATTTCGACTTCGTTGTTCCTACAGAACTTCCGGGTGTTGATCCGAAGATCCTTGATCCTCGCGACACTTATGCTGACGCTGCTCAGTGGGACGAAAAAGCTAAAGATTTGGCAGGCCGCTTCCAGAAGAACTTCGCTAAGTTCACTGGTAACGAAGCTGGTAAGGCTTTGGTTGCTGCTGGTCCGAAATTGTAATTTCCCTACCGGAGATAAGTTTTTATCAAAGGTTAAGAATAAAGCTATTGAAAAGCGTAGAACATCATGTTCTACGCTTTTTTTTATATATTTGAATGAATTTTATTATAATTGTTAGCGTATTTTAATTTCTATTGCTATCTTTACCGCATATTATCTGTTAATGTGGGGTTTTAAGGTATAATGATTAAACGTTTATTACTGTTTTTCGGAGTCGTATTGTTCTTGTCGTCATGCGGCGGGGACGTCCCTTACCGGATTGAAGGCAAATTGTCTAATCTGGAAGATGAGACGCTATATGCCGTTTTTGAGAATGACAGTTATAAAGTAGTCGATACCATCACCTGCGAAAAACCCGGACAGTTCTCTATCAAACGGAGTGAAGGCGACTTCAATACGGTAACTATCTTCTTTGATCATAAAAAGCGCTGGGCAACGGCTTACCTGATACCGGGCGAGAAAGTGACGATAACGGGTGATGCCCTTTATCCGGCTCTGTTGCAGGTAAAAGGCGGACGTATTAACGACCAGTTGACGGTTTTCCGTAAAGGCGTCAACCCCTTGCTGAAGGAACAGGCTGATTTGATCAATATCCTGAATAATAAGAGTAATCATACCAATACAATAGAGGAGACGGATATTCCTTCCCGCCTGACGAATGTAACCCATTCGCTGAGTGAGCGTGCTCAGGCCTATATCCAGGAGCATCCGGATGAAGAGGCTTCGGCTGTCCTTTTGCAGTATTTCTTTATGAATCCGGACGATACCCGCAAGATGGACGAACTCTTGGCGGTGCTGAGTCCGAAGCTGAAGGATTTCTACCTGATCCGTAAATTGCAGGAGTATAGTGCCAAGGCGCAGCGTACTTCGCTGGGGGCTGAAGCTCCGGGATTTAATGTGAAGAATATCTACGGGCATACCGTAAGCCTGGATTCTTTCCCCAAACGTTATTTATTGCTGGCTTTTACAGCTCCGTGGTGCGATATGTGCCAGACGGAAGATCTGCTTTTGGATAAGGTCGCTATGAAATATCCGAAAGACAAGGTCGAAATGTTACTGGTCAGTCTGGATGATGATCCGAAGGAAGTCCGTAAGTTGTTGGCTAAAGACAGTATCGACTGGAACCTGGTGACCGACTCGGCCGGTCAGGCTACTATGCTGGTCGACCTGTATAATGTAAATGCGCTTCCGCGCTGTTTCCTGATCGATGAGGATGGTAAGATCATCATGAAAACGGACAACGGCCTGGAAATCGAACAAACACTCGAAAAACTGGTAGAATGATGAGATAACGAATTATAAACTTTCAACCAAAAACCTTTTAATTATGTTAGTAAAATCTTACGCTGCTGCCGTGCAGGGCATTTCTGCAACCATCGTAACCATTGAGGTGAATTGTACAAAAGGCATCCAGTTCTTTCTGGTAGGCCTTCCCGATGTCGCTGTACGCGAAAGTCACGAACGTATCATTTCCGCACTTCAGGTGAGCGGGTATAAATTCCCCCGCAACCGTCTCGTTATTAATATGGCACCTGCCGATATCCGGAAGGAAGGTTCGTCGTACGACCTGCCGCTGGCTATCGGTATACTGGCCGCTGCCGAAGAGCTGGATGCGTCGCGTCTGGATCGTTTTCTGCTGATGGGGGAACTGTCGCTGGATGGTAGTCTGCAACCGGTAAAAGGAGTCCTTCCGATAGCGATCAAAGCACGGGAGGAGGGTTTTAAGGGATTTATCCTTCCGAAGCAGAACGCCCGTGAAGCGGCTGTCGTGAATGACCTGGATGTGTATGGTGCGGAGAATATCAAAGAAGTGATCGAGTTTATTGCCGGCAGACGCGACCTGCAACCTACCGTTGTCAATACGCGGGAAGAGTTTTACGCCCGTCAGCAACAGTTCGAATTCGACTTTTCCGATGTACGTGGACAGGAGAATGTGAAACGTGCCTTGGAAGTAGCTGCGGCAGGCGGTCATAACCTGATCATGATCGGCCCGCCGGGGAGCGGTAAGTCGATGTTGGCGAAACGCCTGCCTACAATCCTTCCCCCGTTCACTTTGCACGAATCGCTCGAAACGACAAAGATCCATTCCGTTGCCGGGAAAATAGGGGTGGAGACATCCCTGATGGTGCAACGGCCGTTCCGTTCCCCGCATCATACCATTTCGAATGTGGCGATGGTAGGTGGCGGTGCTTATCCGCAACCGGGAGAGGTGAGCCTGGCGCATAACGGTGTGCTTTTCCTGGATGAATTGCCGGAGTTCAACCGGAGTGTCCTTGAAGTGATGCGTCAGCCGTTGGAAGACCGGAAGATAACGGTTTCCCGTGCCCGTTTCTCGGTCGATTATCCGGCCAGCTTTATGCTGGTTGCTTCCATGAATCCCTGTCCCTGCGGATATTACAACCATCCCGACCGTCCCTGTCTTTGTCCACCGGGTGCGGTGCAGAAGTATATGAACCGTGTTTCGGGGCCGTTGCTGGATCGGATAGATATACAGGTGGAGATCGTGCCTGTTCCTTTCGAAAAGATCTCCGAACAACGTCCTTCCGAGTCGAGTGCCGATGTCCGTGAGCGGGTGATCAAAGCTCGCTCCGTCCAGGAAAAACGTTTTGCCGGTCACGAAGGTATCTATTGTAATGCCCAGATGAGCACTCAACTTCTTCATACATATGCTGTCCCCGATGCTGCCGGGCTGGCTCTTCTCAAAACAGCCATGCAACGCCTGAGCCTTTCCGCCCGTGCCTACGACCGTATCCTCAAAGTTTCCCGTACCATCGCCGACCTCGACGGCTCTGAAAAGATAGAAGCCCGCCACCTGGCCGAGGCTATCAATTACCGTAATCTGGATAGGGAGAGCTGGGGATTGTAGGAAAAATAGAGTTGTTTTTATTGGGTGAAATGTAATTAATTAGTTACCTTTGTATGAAATGCGGATTTCGATAGGCAATAATGAATATCGGACAATACTGTTTACAGTAGACGATAGGAATGTTATCCTCTCAACCAAAGTTGTTCTTTTGAATGGTTTCCTGAAAAAGTCAACCAAGGACTATGAAAAGCAAATAAAGAAAGCATTGAAACTTATTGATAAATATAACTTATGGGAGATATAATAGTAGAAAATAAAACCAAGCTGTTGAGCTTTACTAAAAGGCTGGTAGAAGAGTATGGTGAATACGGCACTCCGGAGCGTGAAGCTTTTCAGGCAAAGGCCTTAGCCTGGTATTATGGCGAGATACTTCGCGATCGTCGGAAGGAATTGAATTTGACTCAGAAACAGCTGGCGGAACGCATAGGAAAAGAACGTGCTTATATTGCAAAAATCGAGAAAGGTGAAACGGATATGCAACTATCCAGCTTTTTGCATATTGCGAATGCATTAGGGCTAACGGTTGATTTGAAGCCTATTCCCTGATAGCACATAACCTTTCAGCCTTCAGTGCCTTCATCTCTCTTCTAGCTTTTAATTAATAAGGAATAGCCCATGAACCCGGTTTTCATTCCGGGTTCATGGGGCCTTCATAGGGGCTTCATCAAACTTTTATTACATGCCAGAGATTGCCCCGCATCGTATGTCTTTTCGCTATTTCGTTCTTTATGAGGACGCGGGCGAAGGTGTTCATATTGGTTCTGCTTAGATGCACGCCGCTACGTTTTTGCATATCCAGCAGCATCTCGGTGGCCGACAGCCAAAGGCCTTCCTCTCCCGATTCCGCTTTCCGGTAATATTGAAGGAGCAACTGCTCTTCCGCCGGGCATTGCTGAAATCTTCTGTTGTCCTGCATGATAGCGACCTCTTCCTCATGCGTGAACCAATACCGTTCGCCACGCTTCAGCGCATCCAGTGCCTGTGCATACAATTGCTCGTAACAGATTGTCCGGCTGTTATCGATCTGCCCGTTCAGCTCGATACAAAGGAAACGGCGGCTACCTGTCGGGTCGGCCAGCAGGTCGAGGTTGTTGCAGGTCGCCATGAACGAGCCATACCGTTGTCGACTGTGAATACTCTGTCCGTACGGCTGCCTGATCTTCACTTCCGGCTTCTGCAATAAATGTTTCAGGAAAGCTTGCTGCCTGGAACTGATCGAATCGAACTCATCCAGGTTGATCAACGCAAAACGCCCCAACGCCATTTCCGCTTCCCGCCGACTGCTGAAATCGAGACTTTCGGCATAATACTCCCGCAACTCCGGCGGTAGGAGCGATCGGCACCAGGTGGACTTGCCACATCCCTGCGGCCCCACGATAAGCGGAACTACACTGTTGGCATGCATCCTGTCCATCTGCCGCCATTGGGCAACCACTCCCAGGAACCAGATATAAAAACGGTCGCGCCACATCCCGTTTTCCACCAGTAACGAGTCGGCCAGGCTGCGTATCCGGTCTTTTCCGTCCCAGGCCGGCAGATTTCCGAGATAAGTATCCAGCGGATCATAAGAAGGCGTTGCCGTGGAAAAGATAAAACGTTTCACATCCCTGTCCCATAGCTCGATCCCCTCTTTCTGTGCCTCTATGCTGATCGTGTTGATCACCTCGTCCGTCACCGGGCGGAAACGGAAGCAAAAGGAGCACTGCTCCCGGTATTCCATATCACCTCTCAGTTTGTTACGCCGGAATTCATAGCGGCGCGACATAAAATCATCCAGCTGCGCCATCAATACCTGTCCGGACGAAAGCTCCGGCTTGCCGCCGAAATTCTTCTCCACCAGGTAACAGGTATGTATCGTTTCCCGCAGTTCCGGCTCGAACTTGCGGAAACCCGTATGTAGCAATGTCCAGCGTACGGCATCCTCTTCCGGTACCTCGTTACGGAAACAATGTTCGGCCAGGTTCACCAGAAACGCCTGCTTATCGGCTTCCGCTTGGGGAACCGGCGTCGTTGCCAGTGTCTTTTTCAGTGCTACGTTATACAATCGGGCGATGACCTGGTAACGTTCGTAACCCGGCATCAGGTGGAGAAGCGGCTCTTTCTTTTCTTTCGTCCTGTTTTCTGCCTGAATTTCATCCGGTTCCTGTTGCGGTTGGGGCATACGGATCGCGATCGCGTCGGGATTATAATAAAGTCCGGGATCGAACGTGTAACGAACCCCTTTCGACGGCGAAGCACTGGTCGGCGTGACCGGCTGCTGTAATTGTTCCCCGTAGAAGATGACCGCCCGGCGATAGGCATGCGCGTGAAACAGCCTGATCTGCCGTTCTTCGTCCGGCAATGAACCGTCCGGTAGCGTAAAGTGCGTCAGTATCTTTACGCTTCTACCGCTCGAACCGACAAAGGCCGCCAAAGTTTGGAGAATTTCCGCCGCTTTTCCCCGAATTTTCTCCGCTTCGGAGCGGTTGGCAAGCCGATTGATTTCTACCAGGATGATACCGGTATACCGCTTTAGGACGGGGCTGCCCGACGACCGGCTGTAAACTCCGCTGAAAACAGTCACCGGTAACTTCTCCACTTCGGCCGGCCGGCTCTCCGGCATGCAATAATCCAGCATTTCGCGAAATGCCGTTACCGGAATTTGTTTTTGCGCTGTCCGCATCTCTTCCAGTAAGGTTGCCAACGCAATCTTTTTCATCTTTTTGTTCGTGCTATTGTAAATAGTTGCTTCCATATTGATTGATTTTTGATGTTTCTGTCAGCAAATATACAACCGTGATATCCGGTTTAAAGAACACTCCGACCGATAGTTATCCGGTTTTTGCTCTGTCCGCTACTAATAAATAAGTCGTTGTATCTTATGGTTTTGTTCGTTATATTTTATATCTTAGATGCCGACTTCTTATTCTTCCGCCAATTGTAATAAGATCTTTTGCCAGCTGTCGAATAATCTTTCGGCAATAGGCAAACAATCTTTCGACAATTGTCAAAAGATTACTAAGTAGGGACAAAAACAATAAGCACTAGTATATTAACCTATAATTGAATACTATATGGAAGCTAATTACAGAATGGAGCGAAACCCCAACCCCAAAGGCGAGAACGATGAGATGCCGTTGCATCCCCGTCTGATTCCTCATAATACATACAATATTAGAGAGTTGATGCGATACGGCAAAGAGCGGTCTACTTACTCGGAGGCCGATATTGCGGGTGCACTTCGACTGATAACGGATCTGGTGGCGGAAAATCTGCGTTCGGGAAATAATGTCGAGATCGAAGGGCTGGGCTTTTTCAGCGTCTCGCTTCAGTCGCGCCCGGTGATGGACAAGAAGGAGTTGCGAAGCGAGTCGGTGCATTTCAAGAACGTAAACTTCAGGTGCAGCCAGACGTTGAAAGACAGGCTGAAGACAATGCCGCTTACCCGTTTGAAAGAAGAAAAGTTGCGTACTTTCAACGACGATGAGAAATACCGCCGGTTGCAATGGTATATGGATCGCCACCCGTATATCACCGTTATGAAATATCGCGGATTGAACGGCTGCTCGGATTATGCGGCACGGAAAGACCTGGCCGGGTTTGTAGAGAATGGCACGCTCGAGGAGACCGGCACCCGCCATATAGCGATCTATACCCGCCCTGCCGGGAACGACGAACCGGAGCCGGGTAGCCTGATCATCGACTCGAATATCACCACGGATTAGTCTTTTCGATGAAGGCGGAATGAAGGCCGGTATGAATGCGGTCATGGAGTGCGTTCATATTGCAAATTGCTTTGTATTAGTTGAATATGAGGCATATGAAGGCATGAACGCACTTTTCTTGGAAAAGCGATTATGTACCTGAGTTCTTGCAGAACTTAGCTATTCCGGTATTCCTGCGGCCCCATGCCGACATGTCGTTTAAAGTATTTGCCGAAGAAAGACATATTGGTGAAGTTGAGCGAATAGGCGATGTTTTGTACCGAAACATCCGTCGATTTCAATTGCGCCTTTGCATCCATAATGACCATCGACGCAATGATATCCATACATGTTTTCCCTGTGACCTGCCGTATCGTGGTGCTCAGATGTGCCTGTGTAATACCCAGTTTATCGGCATAGAAGGCCACATTCCGTTCCTGGCTGTAATATTGCATGACCAACTGTGTGAAGTCGTGCGCAATCTTTTCGCTTTTGCCCTGTACGGTTTTTATCGTCCGGATGTCTTTGTACAATTCCCCCAGTCCGTAAACCAGTGTGAAAAGTATGTGTTTGATTACCTCTTTACTTATTTTCCCGTAAAAGGTAAGGTACGTTTTAGCAAGCAAGGCCAGATGATCCTGTATGATGGCGGCGACTTCCGCTTTCAGCGGGACGACAGGCGTGGCCTTTATTGTATAGAAGATATCGAGCGTCGGCTTGATCACGTTTGCTTCCGTGATAAACTGCGAGGAATATCCCAGGAAAAAGATCTTCAGATCGCCTTCTACCTTGTGTATCTGAAGGATACTGCCGGGGATGATTGTCACGAAATCGTTCTCTTTTACCTTATATTGGGTCATATCGATCGAAGCCTCGATCTCTCCCCCCATGCAAAGCACGAAGATACCGGCCTTCAGTCGGCAGGGAAAATTGGTGTACATATTCAGTATTTCCCGGCTGATATCCATCCCTACGATCCAGTCTTCGGGTATGTCCAGTTTGGGTAGCTCCTTGGGTATATTTGCGTTCATTTGCTTGCTTGTTTACTGGATGCAAATGTATTTATTATTTTTCAAAGGATGTCGTCTTTTTCTTATAAATAGAACACCGGATTTATCCTTTCCGGTGCTATATCGCATATAATAAAGTGAGTTAGTTAATATGTTTTAAGGCATATCTAATAAAAAGGACAGTAAATCGCATAAATAGACCTTGTGGGATTTTATAATTCAAGGTTACTTTGCACCCGATAAAAAGTGCATATCACATTAGTATATAATATTAAGGTTAGACAATAACCGCAAAAATAGGTAGATGAGGGAAATGGAAATGACGAAAAGACATAGTTCTGCAAGAACTGTGGTATTATTTGCATGTATTTCTGTATTAATAATAGGTTTGTTTGCTTGTGATGACCGGAAAGACGGTTCTTCCGCCCATTCGGGAAAACTCCGTTTAAGTTTGACTGCTGATACAACCTCTCTGAAGAAAGGAGTGAACTCGAATCTGACGAAAGCTGTTTCGGATGAGTTCGAGAAATTCCTGACCGTAGAGGATTACCAGATCCGTATCGTCACAGATAAAGATACAGTAAAATCTTACGACCGCTTCGACAAAATGCCTTCCGAGATCGAACTCCCCGAAGGTGCCTACACAATAGTTGCATCCAAAGGCAACGACCTTCCTGCTGCATTTGAAAATCCTTATTTTGAGGGGAGTACGGCATTTACCATTAAGGAAGGAATGAGCACTCCGCTGGATATGACTTGTACGCTGGGGAATGTGCGGATTACTGCCGAATATACGGATGATTTCAAAGAAGCATATTCCGATTATACGGCTCTGTTAAGTTCCACCTTTGCCACTACCGAATTTGAAATTGCCAAAGGAGAAACGCGGCCGGCTTATATGCAGGTGGCCAAAGAGGGAACAGACGTGGCGATCGGTATCCGTTTAAAGAAGATAAACGCAGAAGAAGAAAAAACATATTACGTGCCGACTGCTTTAAAACTGGAACGCCGCCAGAATGTCCGCTTGGTGTTCAAGACGGATGGCGAGGCGTTGGATGGGATCGGGCTGGATATCGTATTGGATGATACGATGGAAGAGGTGGCGCTGACAACGAAGATTCCTGATTTTATGTGGCAACAGGTGTCAAAACCGACGTTGAGTGCGGCAGGATTTGAAAACGGAGCTTCGATAGAGATAAAAACATCTGTTTTCGATGATGAGCTGCAAGTAGGATTTAATATTCCGGGTGGAGTGAAGTCTTTCTCTGTAAAACGTTGGATAGGTGACGAAGAGGAGGAAGATGCTGAGAGCCTTGATCTGGTCACACAAGCGGACGAGGCATTGAAACAAGGATATTGTTGGATGGTCGGAGAGACTGAAAACGGCAGTTTGTCTAATGCCCGGGCGGGATATATCAGTTTGTTGAAAGCGATCCGGAGTTTACAAGCGGATCCGGATAATCCTGTGACTTATCATTTCGTTTTTCAGGCTGTCGATGCGACCGGTAAGGCATACGAAAGCAATACGATTCGTCTGACTGTGGTCGTTCAACCGGCCGGCGCTCCCTTTATTGACGAGCAGGCATTGGCTTTGCCATCCGAAGCGGTGGAAGGGGATGAATTGGTTGATGTGCTGCAAGCCTCTTTAATAGCAGAAGGATTGATCGATGAAGAGCATACGACCTTGACGTTGACAAGTTCAGCCGGATTGAATGAGGTATTCCGCTTGACAAACGATGATGAACGGAAGAAGTTGTATGAAGGGTATGGCATAGGCGTGGAGAAAATTGCCGATTCCCGATTGGAACTGTATGTTTTCAAGTCGTTTACGACATTCTTGACTGCACCGAAAGAGGGAGGAAGTACTACTTATTCGTTGAAACTGCATCTGCAAGATAAAAACGGAAAGACGGACGAGGTGACGAAAGAGATTGTGGTGAAAGCTCCGAATTTTGAATTGGTAACAGGTAATGGGGATGCTTTTGCTAAACGAATCGTCTTGCGTACGAATTTCTTGGGTAACGAAAATAAGAATAAGTTGACTTATCAATATTTGAATGGAAGTGATTGGACGGATCTTCCGAACCAATCGTTGAAGAAGGATGCTTCCGGCACCCAGTGGGTAGATACTTTGCGTAATTTGACGCCGAAAACGAAATATTCTGTTCGTGCGATATACAACAGGGGGAAAGTTTATGAACGTATCAGCAAAGAGGTAACGGTTGAGACTGAGACGACCGGCACGATTCCGAATGGAGGGTTCGAAGGAAGTTGGTACTCACGAACTATTTCGAAAATGCTTAATGGTGCAAATATAATAGCATCTAGGGTCTCATTAACTGCGAATGATCCGGAGTCGTGGGCAACAGTCAATGTCAAAACTTTTGCAGAGGAGAGCAATGTTAATTCTACTTACAACAGAGTCCCTTCGACTATGAAATATGCCGAAGGATATAGTGGTACTGCTGTTCGATTACGGACGGTGGGATGGGATAATGGAGCTGGCAACACAGTCTCTATTTGTCGTCATGCAGCGGCAGGTAAATTATTCTTAGGTTCTTATGCTTATGATCATAATGCAAATACAGATACTTATGATTATGGTATATCATTTAATTCTCGACCATCTTATGTGAAAGCCTATTATAAATACACACCGGTCAAAGGTGATTCTTTTAAGGCTTGGGCTGTGGTGTTGAATAGGGAAGGTGAAAGGGAGTCTGTTCTTGGTATGGGTGAATTGGTGAAAGGTGAGTCTGTTACCGACTGGGAAGAGATGTGTTTCAAAATCAATTATACAAATTATGAAAAGAAAGCGACTCATATTTATGTCGTCTTTTCTTCTTCTTCCAAATGTTCAGAAAGAGAGGATGTAGAAACTGATAATTTGAAACCGTATCTGAATTTAGGTACGGAGGTGGATGGATATACCCACCATGAAGGTAGTAACCTTTATATTGACAACGTCGAATTAATATACGAATAAGAAAAGATGAAAAGAAATATACTATACTGTTGTCTGTGTGCCGTATTGCTGGGTTTGTCGGCTTGCGGTGACGAGCCGGAAAACAAGGTGACTGGCTTTGAGGAAGGAACGGGTGGTCTGCGACTGATGGCGGGTTATTCTACTGAAATAAAGGTTCCGGTCATTACCCGGAGTGCGGATTTCAGTGGTTTGGCAGTTAAAGACCTACATATAGTGATTACTGATAACAAGGACAATTCCGTGAAGCTGGATAAGGTGTACGGTGATTTGTTGAATGAAGAAGAGGGGGGATTACCTATTGTTCTTCCATTGGGAGAATATACAGTTAAAGCCTGTACGACAACAGATACAGCCGAGGGTGTGACGGAAATACCCTATTTTATGGCTGAGAATGATAAAGTAAGGGTAGAAGAAAAACAAATATCCAATGTCTCTCTTCGTTGTACATTTGAGAGTATAGGTGTGGAACTAGCCGTTTCCGACCAGTTCAAGCAGTTGATGGAAGAACAACCGAATAACTATTCTTACCAGGTAACAGTCTCCAATGGAATCGTTTCCAGAGAGTTTACTCCGGATAAAATGACGGCTGTCTATTTTCTGGACGCTTGTAAAGCTTTGGTTGTAAAGGTGAAAGTTAGGCTAGGTGCTTCCAATAGCTGGTATCCGGAACGAACCTATTACGTAAAAAACAGTTTGAATACGCCTGCCACCTCCCCGCAATTGGGAGAGTATTATGTTATACACCTGGATGCAGGGGCTGAACAGGAAGAAGCTTTGTCATTGAAATCGGTAACACAGGAGATAAAAGAATAAACAGATGAAGTACGTACGAATATATTGTAGTCTTTTATTATTTCTTTCTTTCTTGTTTTCTTGCGAGATGAAGAAAGATCTGTTTGGTGAAAAAGACGGGCAAACGGGAGATGGCGTGTCGATAGAGAATGTCGGTTTGCTTGATTTGGAAGTAAGTGCAGAAAAAGAGATTCCGGTACCGGGAACTAAAGGGGATGCTGATGAAACATTGAACTCGGATGAGTTTGGCGTTTCCATTTTAGATAGTTTAGGGCAAGTAGTAAAGGCATACGCCTCGTATGCCGAGCTGAAAGAAGCAGGCGAATTGTTGTTGCCTCCCGGGCTTTATCATGTGGTGGCTAGTCTGGGGGATGATGTGAATGCCGGATTCAACCGACCCTATTATGCAGGTGATACCACTTGTGTGGTCTCGGCTAAAGAGGTGGCAAAAGTGGTAACGAACTGTCGGTTACAAAATAAAAAAATACAGTTTGGCTTTTCTGATAAATTCCAGCAGGAGTTTTTAGGGGATTATACGATCGTGGCAGACAATGGCTTAGGAGTGTTGACTATTCCGGCGGAAGAGAAGCGGATTGCTTATCTGAAAAACAGCGGAACTTTACGCTTTACAGTATATGCCACGACAAAAGAAAATAAGGCTTGTACCTATTCGGTAGACCTATCCAAAGAAGAGACTGTGTTGGAACATAATAATGTATATATAGAATTGGGCACCGAGCCGATGAAACCCGAAACCCCTGATACACCGGGTGGAGGTGGTGATGGTGAGGGAGAAGAACCCGAACTGCCGGAGGATCCGGAAGAACCGGGCGATTCGTCACAAACGGTAGCTCGCCCCTTGTTGAAAGTGGATATATCTTTGGTGGAAAAGGACTATGTGATTGAAGTACCCTCTGTCTTTGAAGAGTCGGGAAAACCGGATACACCGGGAGGAGGCACGGATACGCCCGGAGGTGGAGACGGACCGGGAGGGGATACGCAACAGAAGATTGGTATAACCGGAACGATCGATGGCAAGTCGTTTAATGTCAATCAAGCACAGACAATTACTTCTGCTACTAAAAGTGTGGTGATTAACTTGTATTTACCGACAGGCTTGTCTCAGTTGGGTGTGGATGTGGCGATCGGAGCAGATATCAATTTGTCACTTGACTTGCTAAATAAGTCTTCAGTAGATGAAGTGAATGCTATTCTGGCTAACTTAGGTAAGAAATTAGTAGTCCCATCCAAAGGGGATAAAGGAAACCTGAAGTTTGATATATCGGGCTTCTTGGGACTGATGGATACGAATAACTCGTTTAAGATTTCTTTGGGAGACAAGAATGGGGAGACGACGAGTGCAACTATAAAGTTGAATAAGAAATAAGCGATGAACATGGACTATAAAAAGATAATAGGATACACTCTTTGCCTCTTGATGGCTTTTTGTCTTTCCTGTAAAGACGAGACAGAGGGAATACCGACAGGCATGCTTTATTTGAATGTGGAGGAGGATGCTTCTTTGCAAACCCGGGCTACGTCGGAGGTGACGTATGAGTCGCTTCGGGTAGCTATTATCAAAGGGGAGGAAGATACGCTGAAAGTCTACAACGATTACCTGGAGGAGGTAAAAGGCGAACGGTTGATATTGCCGATCGGGACATATACGGTTGCCGTTACTTCCAACCATGATGGGACAGCGGCATGGGAATCTCCTTTCTATCAAGGACAGGAAACGGTGGAAGTGAAACAAGGCGAGATAACGAATGCAAAGGTGACTTGTACCATTCACAATACAAAAGTATCGGTAGATGCTTCACAGTTGAAAGATTATTTTACCGATTATCAAACGGAAGTGAGTAATTCTTCCGGCTCTTTGATCTATACCCGTGACGAATATCGTGCCGGATATTTTGCTCCGGAAAAGTTGGCGGTCAAGCTCAAGCTGGTGAACCGGGATGGTAACGAATTTGTCATTAAACGGGTCTATCCGAATATCGAGCCGAAATATCATTATACTTTTAAGTTTGAAATAGATAACCAGGGACCGGGTGATACGAATGCCGGTATCGATTTCGATATCACTATTGATGAGGAACATAAAGAAATAACCTGTCCGATCTTTATCCGTAAAGAGGATTTGACACAAAAGGGAGAGCCTTCTTTGCTTCTTCGCGGTTTTAAGGATGAAGGTATATTCCAGCAACCGGAGATAGTGGACGGGGTAGAACCTCCGGCAGCCGGAACTGTTGGCTTGGTTTATCGTATCGGTAAAAAGAATAGTGTACAGTCGTTTAAGGTGACAACCAACTCCCCGGTATTTTCGGCAGCCGGATTAGCGGAGTTTGAGATGACCGATGAAACGGTTGCAATGCAGGCTGCTCGGTTGGGATTTCCGCGTTTGCCGGGGGTAGCGGGTAAAGAAGAAGAACTTTATCTCAACTATGAGTTGGATCTTTCGGGGATATTGCCTTATTTGAAGACGGTAGACCGCAAACCGACAGTGCATGCTTTCACGGTTACGTTGCTTGACAATATCAATCAGGAAACATCCATTGATTTCTCTTTCAAGATAATGCCGGATGTGGATGCTTATGTGGAAGAGCCTGTAAAATGGACGCACTTCGCTGTATTGAAAGGTGTCTGTCTGGACGAATCCAGCTATTTCATGTTGAAAGCGGCAGAGGGAGAACCGAAGAAGGTAGATGTTGTCCAGCGAGATGCGGAAGGAAATCTGTCGGCTTTGGTGGTTGGATTGACACCGGGTACAGACTATTCGTATTGGATTGAATCGGCGGATAATAGTGCGATGAAATGCGAACCGACAGGCTTTAGCTTAGCTAAACCATTGGAGGTGCCGGGATTGAATATGGACGATTGGGGAACACGGAGCGGACAGGGAGCTATCGGAGGAAATGTCTCTTATCCTTGCTTAAATGGAGTGAATAGTTCCGGAGGTGTGTACTGGGAATCCGGAAACCGGGGTGCTGCATCCGGGGGGGAAGTCCTGCTGCAGGGAGAAAGCACGGATGTCAAACAGGGGAAAGCTGCCAAACTGACTTCTCGTTGGGCAGGGGCTATTGGTATCGGTGCGTTCTCTGCAGGTAGTCTATTTTCTGGTTCTGTGCAAGATGTATCTACGGCAGGGGCTAAGCTGAAGTACGGGCAACTGCATAATGGTTATCCGACAGCCTTACAGGGATGGTATAAATATCATCCGGGCAAGATCAATTGGGTGGATAATAAAGAGACATCGACAAACGAAACAGATGAAGCAATTATTTATGCGGCATTGACTACCAAACAATATATCTTGGAATCGTTGCGTACAAATATTGGTGGAGTTATAACTTTTGATCCTACCGATGGTGGCGTGATTGCTTATGGCGAGATGAGGACTCAGCAGGAAGTTACAACTTATGAACAGTTCAATATTCCGTTAGTCTATGCTCGATTGCCGAAAGCAGAGGAGAAAGTCTACCTTATTATTATGGCTGCATCAAGCAGTAAGGGAGAGTTTTTCAAAGGATCGACGGATAGTTGGTTGCTTTTGGATGAGTTCGAATTGCTTTACGACTACAATGATTCTGCTGTTCCAGCTTCGGTAGTTGGAAATATGGTTTCGGTAAATATAAACGACAAATAACGAATATGAAACAACTCTTATCTTTAACCGTTTTGTTGCTTCTCTGTTTTTCTTTTCCTGCGTTGGCCAAGAAGAACAAATACGACCGGGGCATTCTGATGAAAACCTTTATTCCGAAAGGGCAATGGATGGTCGGTACTACATTTTCCTATAGCGAACATGTGGATGAGAATTTTGAGTTTTTGTCTGTGTTGAAGGATATTAACAGCGAAGGGTATACCTTTAAGGTTACTCCGTTGGTAAGCTATTTTATCCGCGATAATATTAGTCTCGGTGGACGGTTTGCCTATTCGCGTTCGAATATGGATATAGGTAATATATCGTTGGAGCTGGGTGACGATCTGAGCTTTGCGGTCGAAAACTTCAAGTCTGTATCCAACACATATACGGTTGCTGCCTTTATCCGTACCTATCTGAATCTGGGAGACAGCAAGCGTTTCGGATTGTTTAATGAGGCACGTGTGTCGTATGGTTATTCGGAAAGCAATAGCAGCTCGGGTACGGGTATCGATCTTTCCGGTATGTATCAGTTGAAACACAACCTGAATATCGGTCTGGCTCCCGGGTTGACTGTCTTTATCAACGATTACGTGGCAGCCGAGGCTTCGGTCAATGTGGCGGGATTGAACTTTAACTGGTATGACCAGACGAAAGACCAGGTGTATAAAGGGAAACGTACGGCAAGTTCCGCTAATTTCAAGATCAATCTGTTGTCGATCGATTTAGGTATTGTCTTTTATTTGTAAAAACAGGGCATGAAAGGAAGAAATCATATATTGTGTTTTTTATTAAGTCTGTTGCTGGCAGGCTGTGTGAAAAACGATCTGCCTTATCCTACCATCAAAGGGGTTATCGAGGAGTTCGCCATCGAAGGGCAGACTTCGGCAAAGATCGATAAGGCTTCGGCTTCCGTCTCTGTGAAGGTGGCGGATACGTTAGACTTAAGAGACCTGAGGGTGGAAAAGCTGGTCGTTACTCCGGGCATGACCGTGCTGCCGGATTCTGTTGCCTGCAAAGACTTCCTGCATTTCCCGGATACCGGATTTGTGTCGGTAGACAGTTTGCCCGCAACGGTCAATACGCGGATGAACTTCAGGAATCCGGTTTCTTTTCTGCTTCGTTTGTATCAGGATTATCCCTGGAAAGTGACGGTGGAACATGACATACAGCGTAAAGTAACTGTTGCCAACCAGCTGGGGGCTTCCCTGATCGATGCTGATACGCATAATGTAATTATATATGTGGATTCAATGGCCCAGCCTTCTTTGCGTAAGGTGAAAATAGAGACTTTCCAGCTGGGTAGCAGCATTGCAAAAACGACACCCGAACCATCGGCGGTCACCGATTTCACCCGTCCTCGTGTATTTCAGGTATCGGCTTTCGGTGAAACGGAAGAATGGACCGTGAGTGTGGCGTATCCGCCTGCCGGCATGTCGTTTACCTCATTGTCCGCTTGGGCGAAACGGGCGGTAGTAACGGGCAAGACATTGACCGGACAGGTTTCGGCTCGCTATCGCGGTAAACCGCAGGCGGAGACAAAGGCCGATTCGGAAGAAGGTTGGGAAGAGGTGCTTTCCAGCGAAATAGAGATAGATGAAGAAGGAAACTTCACGTTGGTCTTTACGCATCTTAAACCAAGCATGGTGTATGAATATCAGTTAACGGTGGATGGTGTAGCCGAGGATATCAAAACATTTACGACGGAGGCTGTGGAGTTGGTGCCGAATCTCTCGTTGGACGATTGGTTCAAAGATGGCAAAAGCTGGTATGCTAATCTCGACCTGACAGCGGAAAACTATTTCTGGGATTCAGGCAACAAGGGCTCGAATGCGGTAGGTGAAGCCAATCCTACTTCTCCCGAAACAAGTGATGTCGTAAAAGGAAAAGCAGCCCGTCTGGAAAGTAAAACGGTGGCCGGTGTGTTTGCAGCCGGTAGCCTTTATTGCGGTACATTCGGCAAAGTGGAAGGGCTGAGCGGTGCTTCGCTGAACTTCGGCCGTCCGTATACCGGTCGTCCGTCAGCCTTGCGTGGCTACTATAAATACAATTCCGGCACGATCGATAAAGCGAAAGATCCCTATAAGGATTTGGAAGGTCGTAAAGACTCCTGTCATATTTATATGGCGTTGTTCTCCGATTGGACAGCTCCTTTTCCTGTCAATACGAATACAGGAACCTTTGTCGACCTGACCTGGAACAATGAAAGCCTGCTTGCCTTCGGCCAACTGGTTCAGGGCGAAACAGTCAAGGATTATACGCAGTTCCGTATCGACCTGCAATATCGCGACCAGACAACAAAGCCAACCTATATATTGATTGTAGCTTCCGCCAGCAAGTATGGCGATTACTTTACAGGCAGTACGAGCAGCGTGTTGTTGCTGGATGAGTTGGAGTTGGTGTTTGAATAGGATTCGAATGTGGAAGAAAACCTGCTTATCGAGTAAGGTCAAATCTACTCGATAAGTAGATGCTCGTCTACTTAGTAAGTAGTGGGGGGGTCTGCTTATTAAGTAGACGATGCTCTACTTAGTAAGTAGTTTTTGGCTTGCTTCAATACTTCATAGAGCGGTTGTTAAGAATGAAATAAGAAACCGGATAGAACCGGAGGCTTTAAACCTCGGTTTTGGACCGGCATAAAATAAAAACAGTTTAAGAATAAATAGAGTAGTATCGGAAGAACGTATGTTTTCTTCCGAAAGAAACTGGGTTTTCTCCCGAAAGAAACGGTGTTTTGCTGGGAGGAAAGGATATGAAGATGGAAAGGAAGAGATATATGAAATGGCTGGTTTTGCTGGTCGGGGTACTTTGCTCGGTCGGGGTGAAGGCGGTGGATGTGAATTCTGCAAATGCGTTAAAAGATGCATTGCAAGGAAAAGCTACAGTTAATGGAAATACGGTGACATTGACGGGTAATGTAAACATATCGGAGACGATTAAGATAAAAGGAGGAGATATTATTTTGAATTTAGCAAAGTATATCATCTCTATGGAGAAGACAAACTCAAAAGCAACTTGCATTCTGGTCGATGGAAATAATGCTCGTTTACTCATTAAAGGGGGTGGAAAAATATCCGTTACAACAAAATATAAATTTGGAGGTGGCTCAGGATATGATGCTGTCGCTTTAGAATTTAAATCGGGTTTTTTGCAGATTTTGGATTGTGATCTAGAAGCATCAACGCCATCTGTAGCAACTGCTTATACAATAAAATCTTCAACTTCTTTGGCATCTCTTATACCTTATGGAGCGTATGTGTCGAATCAAAACATATCGTACACGGATAGTAATTTGAGCGAGTATATGGCGTGGACTAAGGGCACTTATGCAACAAATATAAAATCATCCAACTACAAAGCTGTGTTTAATATAAATGGACAGCAATATTCAGCGATCTCTAATTACACTTTGGATGGAGGCTTTTCCTATCCCAACTATGAAGTAGGAAAAGGTTATGAATTTTCTAATTGGAGGACATCGACTAATAATGTCACATATGTGAATGATATTCCGGTCTTAACAAATCGGGTAGCTAGTGGTACAATCACATTTGATGCTACAACATTATTAATAGAATATAAGATTAGCTATGATTTAAATGGCGGAGATACGAATCCCAATACGATTGAATACTATACAATAAAGGAAAATGAAGGAAAACCAATTACTTTGCAGGCTCCAACCAGACGGGGATATGATTTTACTAGCTGGCGACATAATGATGCGATTGTAAGGACAATTAACTATGACGATGTTGAGGCACAATCGGTAGATAAGGTATATACCTTAACAGCACAATGGGAAAAACATATATATAATGTAACATTTGATGTAAATGTAAATGGTGTAAAACAAGGAACATTCACAATTGATGATAATCATTTCTCTGAACCTGATGCCGATCAGATTCCTGAAGGGAAGGTCTTTGATGGTTGGTACATAAAAGGAACAAATACAAAAGTAGAGTTCCCTTTGGTTGAACTGAAAGATTTGCAGCTTGAAGCCCATTGGAAAGACAAAACCTATTATGCCTCTTTCTATGACGGAAATACAGAAGTGAATAAAGAACCTTTTACCGTTACAACTGGATTAGCTTCATTTGAGAATCCGGACTTCAAAGATGGATACATCTTTGAATATTGGATGGATGTCCCGGAAAATGGGAAAAAGGTTATATCTATTCCTACGAACGTTTCTGGAGATAAGGTCTTTTATGCTAAATGGACTCCTATCGAATATACATTGACGTATGATCTGAAGGGTGGTTCTTATGCCGGTGATAAAACGATTACTTATACATATAATGAGAGAGCTATACTATTAACCGGTGATGTGGTATCTCGTACTGGTTATAAACTTAAAGGATGGAAATTGGGGGATAAGCAGGTTACAGAAGTTCCGGTATCTGACGGTACGGTGAGTGATGGAGGACGAAAAATGTCTTTTACAATCACTGCCGACTGGGAGTTGATCAATTATGATATTGTATTTATTGAAAATGGTGGCACACCTGTTGACGATCGTAAATATAATGTGAAAGAAGGAGTTTCAGAAAAGGATATGCCTAAAACGGAGCGTGCCGGTTATAAATTCTTAGGTTGGTATAATGATCAGGATAAAGTAGTGACATCGATTGCTCCGGGTAGCGAAAAATTAACATTAACGGCCAAATGGGAGTTGATTGTATATAATATAACATATAATTTGTTTGGCGGTACGAATCCGGATGATGCCCCTACAACGTATACCTATGAAACGGAGGCGATTAAATTGCCTGATCCAACAAAGGAACATTACACTTTTGGAGGATGGTTTACTGAAGAGGAATTAGAGAATGCGGTTGAAGTTATAGCAACGACTTCCACGGGCAATAAAGTGTTTTATGCGAAATGGTCTCCTAAGACATATATTTTGACATTTGATCCATGCGGAGGACGTATTAGCCAAACAACGCAGCAATATGTATATGGCGAAGTAACGGAATTTGCCCGTAAACCATACAGGGATTACTATGGTTTTGCTGGTTGGTATTATGATAAAGCTTATACACAACCTTTTGGAGGTAAGATTGCAGCCGATAAAAGTGGCGATCATACATTATATGCTAAATGGGCGCCTGCAAAATATGAAATCGAATTAAATTGCTATTACGGAGAGTTTCTGGCAGGAACGAATGAGCCGACTTCGTATACGTATGGAAGTACAGTAGACAAACTTCCAATACCTATACGTGAAGGTTTCTCTTTTGCCGGTTGGTATGCAGATGATTTATTGACAAAGCCGGTATCTTCTCCGGTGGTTAAAGCGACAGATTCCGGCAACAAAACCTTCTACGCCACCTGGGATCGTGGTTACCAATTAATCTTTACCCAACCCTCTTATGGTAAGATTACCGTTACCCGCAATGGCGTTGCCTTGCCTGCCGGAACGATGATCGGTAAAGGCGAATCGTTGGCGGTGACAGCCGAAGCGACGGATGCGAATTATGAATTGAAACAACTGGTCATTGACGGTAAGACGTATACCTCCAGTCCGCAATTGATAACGATGCCGGAAAAGGATTTGAAGATTACGGCAGAGTTTACAATGTCATCTGTCCCTGCTGCCCCTGCCCCTAAAATAAACCTTACCCCATCCGGTGTAGATAAATTCCCGAAGGGAGAAGAGGTGAAAGTGCAGTTGGAGAAAACAGATGAGGCTACAACTTTATATTACCGTTTGGACGGTTCGCCGGAGAAGGCTTATTCGGGTGAGTTCCTGGTTGAGAGTGCTAAAGATACGGTTCTTTTGGAGGCTATTGCCAAGAAAGATGGTTATCGGGATGGGGTAACAACACGTTATATCATCTTCGATAACGGGAAGATTACCCTGACTTTCGATCTCCCCCTTGGCGTGAAAGCGAGCAACCCGACAGGTGGCGATGTGGTGACGGCTACCACGACCGGAGGCTCTTTTGAATTTAAGCTGACGGTAGATAAAAACTATTATACGAATCTCGACTCAATGGTTGTCTCGGCAAATGACTCGACGATTCGGGCGAATGCTTCCGGACTTTATACGTTGACGAATTGTTCTTCCGATATTATGGTGACTGTCTCCGGCCTGAAAGCCAGAACCTGCACGGTTACATTGCAGCAGACAGAGAACGGGAAGATCAGTTTTACAGACGGAGCAGAAGAAACGACCGCGACAGTAGACTATGGGGCGACAGTCTCTATAACAGCAACGGCGGATGAAGAGTATAAGTTCCTGCAATGGAGTACCGGCAGTCAAAGGAACCCTTTGCAACTGACAGTAACGAAGGATACGACTATCTCAGCTCGTTTTATTTCCGATTATAAAGCCTACGCGATTACATTGCCGCAATTGGAAGGGGTAACGGTGAAACCTTTTTCCGGCTTTACTACTGAAGTGAAGAAAGACGGAACTTTCAAATTCTATCTGCAATTTGCCAATGGTTATCACGAAGATAATCTGGTGGTTCGCGCTAATGGAGAAGAGTTGACGAAGAATAAAGGGGGATATGCGATTTACCATATCAATAAAAATATCAGTATTTCTGTTGAAGGTATTGGTAGGGATGCCATGACGTTGAAAGTACCTGAACATGTAACTGCGAAAGTTGTAGAGACTATGGCAGATGTTACCAAGCAGGGGGTATATGGAGAAACGGTGGTTCTGTTGCATGCGGAAGCACCGGCCGGTAAAGTCTTTACCAAATGGACAGATGGAAAAACAGATAATCCCCGTTTATCAACGGCATTAGATGCGGCACAACTGATCCCTCTTTTTGATGATAAAGGAGACGAGTCTTATGCGAAAGTGATTCTGAATCAAACGGCCGGAGCGGGTATTACCGGTGTGAATGCAAACTTGGATGCTGTAAAGAGTGGAGATGTGGTACAATTAAAAGTTGTTTTGCTGCCGGCATACAGTCAGAGTGAAGTGGTGTTGACAGCTGACGATCAAAAACTGTCACCAGAGGTCTCTTTACGTGCTGCAACAGATACGAAAACGTATGTGTATAAATTGCCGGTACAGAAAGACGGGGTTGCGGTAAAAGTGTCTGGATTAAAATTAAATACCTATGATGTAACGATGGCTCAAACAGATGGCGGAACTGTATCTGTCCTTCCTATCGGAAAAGTAACACATGGTGATAAAATTCAGCTTAAGGCACAGCCGGCATCAGGGATGTTATTTGTCAAATGGTGGGACGGAAACACCCTGAACCCTTATCCATATACGGTAACATCCGATACGGAAGTAAAAGCATATTTCTTAGGTGCAGAATCCACTGTCAATAACGAATCGATCCAAAAAGAAGAAAATGCCCAGATCACGGTATCCGGACAAACGTTATCGGTTACTGTTGCAGAAGAGTCGATGTTATATATATGGGATTACAAAGGCTCCCTGTTCCGTAATCAGAAGATACCGGCCGGAGCATACACATTGAACTTACCTGCCGGGGGATATCTCGTGAAAGTGGGAGATATGGGAACAAGGAAGATTATAATTCGATAAATAAAAGGATAATAAGGCATATCCTTGCAAATACAAACGAAATTACTTTACTTTGTGATAAAGTAAGTGTTTGTTTATGAAGACAAAGAAGGAATATATAGAGTTACTGCGTAGCTATTTTTTGAATAATGCCAAAGGATATGGCGTTGTTCGGATGGCTTTGTTCGGTTCAGTTGTCAGGAATGAACAAACAGAAAATAGCGATGTTGATGTCGCTTATGAAGGAGAAGCTAATCTTTTACTGCGCAGCCGTATGAAACAGGAATTGGAATCTTTGTTTGGATGTAAAGTAGATCTTGTTCGTTTGAGAAAGCAGTTGGCTGGTTCTGATTTTGGGAAAAATATCTCAAAAGATTTAGTCTATGTTTGAAAAAGAAAGAATTCTTTCCTTGCTTAACAGAATAGAAAATTCTATTTTGCTGATACAAACTAAATCCGGACAGATATCCAGTGCTGAGGATTTTTTATTAAGTCCGGATGGAATGTTTGTTCTAAGCGGTATTTGTATGCAATTGATATTTATTGGAGAAAGTGTTAAGACAATTGATAATAAAACAGGACATTCTTATTTAATAAATTATCCGATTGTACCATGGACTGGAATTATGGGTTTACGGGATATTATTGCTCATGAGTACCATCGAATAGATGAAGAAGAAATATTTAATGTAATAAAACGGGACTTAGATCCTCTCCTCAATACTATCCGTCAGATGAAGACTGACTTATCAGTGTAAATACGATCACCCTATATTCACTTTTCACAAATATTTCCGTACCTTTGCCCCTCAAAAAGAGAACACAAGGTATGGAAAAACAGTTTAAGAGAACGCTGATTACTACGGCGTTGCCGTATGCGAACGGGCCGGTACATATCGGGCACCTGGCTGGTGTGTATGTGCCTGCCGATATATATGCCCGTTACCTTCGCCTGAAGGGAGAGGATGTTTTGATGATCGGGGGATCGGACGAGCACGGTGTGCCTATTACCCTTCGCGCTAAAAAAGAAGGGGTTACACCGCAGGATGTGGTGGATCGTTTTCATGGCATCATCAAGAAATCTTTTGAGGACTTCGGTATCACGTTCGATATCTATTCCCGTACAACTTCGCCGACACATCGACAGGTGGCATCGGACTTCTTCCGCACCCTGTATGAGAAAGGCGAATTCATCGAAAAGACAAGCGAGCAATACTACGACGAGGAAGCTAAACAATTCCTTGCCGACCGATATATAACCGGTACATGTCCGCATTGCGGCAACGAAAAAGCGTATGGCGACCAGTGCGAAGCCTGCGGTACTTCGTTGAATGCTACAGACCTGATCAATCCGAAGTCTGCCATCAGCGGTAGCGAGCCGGTGATGAAGGAAACCAAACACTGGTATCTTCCGTTGGATAAGCACGAGCCTTTCCTGCGTCAATGGATATTGGAAGATCATAAGGAATGGAAATCAAACGTATACGGACAGTGTAAGAGCTGGTTGGATATGGGATTGCAACCACGTGCGGTAAGCCGCGACCTCGACTGGGGTATTCCTGTGCCGGTGGAAGGTGCTGAAGGTAAAGTGCTTTATGTATGGTTCGATGCACCGATCGGCTATATCTCCAATACAAAAGAATTGCTGCCGGATAGCTGGGAGACCTGGTGGAAAGATCCTGAAACCAAGATGCTGCATTTCATCGGTAAGGATAACATTGTGTTCCATTGTATCGTTTTCCCGTCTATGCTGAAAGCCGAAGGCTCTTTCAACCTGCCGGAGAATGTGCCTGCCAACGAGTTTCTGAACCTGGAAGGCGACAAGATTTCCACCTCTCGTAACTGGGCGGTTTGGTTGAATGAATATCTGGTGGATATGCCGGGTAAACAGGATGTGTTGCGTTATGTATTGACGGCCAACGCTCCGGAAACGAAAGATAATGACTTTACCTGGAAAGATTTCCAGGCTCGCAATAATAATGAACTGGTTGCTATTCTGGGTAACTTCGTAAACCGTGCCTTGGTACTGACGGAGAAATACTTTGAAGGTAAAGTGCCTGCTGCTGGTGAGCTGACCGATTACGATCGTCAGACATTGAAGGATTTTGAAGATGTGAAAGCCAATGTGGAACGTCTGCTGGATACGTATCATTTCCGTGATGCGCAGAAAGAGGCTATGAACCTGGCCCGTATCGGTAATAAATACCTGGCGGATACAGAACCTTGGAAACTGGCCAAGACGGATATGGAACGTGTGGCAACGATCATGAATATCGCTTTGCAGATCACAGCGAACCTGGCGATCGCTTTCGAACCGTTCCTGCCGTTCAGCATGGAGAAACTAAATAAGATGTTGAACGTAGAGCCGTTGGGGTGGAACCGTCTGGGCTCGACAGACTTGCTCGAAGCCGGTCATCAGTTAGGTAAATCAGAACTTCTGTTCGAGAAAATCGAAGACAGCGTGATCGAAGCACAGGTTCAGAAGTTGTTGGATACGAAGAAAGCAAACGAAGAGGCTAGTTATAAGGCTAAAGCAATTCGGGAAAACATTGAATTCGACGATTTCACAAAACTGGATATCCGCGTAGGTACGATATTGGAATGTACAAAAGTGCCTAAGGCAGATAAGTTGTTGCAGTTCCGTATCGATGATGGGTTGGAGAAACGTACGATCGTTTCCGGTATTGCCCAGCATTATGCACCCGAAGAGTTGGTAGGAAAACAAGTTTGCTTTATCGCAAACCTGGCTCCCCGTAAGCTGAAAGGGATCGTATCGGAAGGAATGATCTTGTCTGCGGAAAACTTTGACGGTAAGCTGGCTGTCATCACTCCGGAAAAAGAGGTGAAACCTGGTAGTGAAGTAAAATAAGAGAAATAAACCTTGCGTAAGAGGTATCAAAGGTGTGTCATCTTGTTTCCGCATGAATGGCACACTTTTTTTATAATAATGTAGCAGTTGCTACGTTATTAAATGCAAGGAAAAACAAAACGGGTACAAGAGAATAAAGATGTTTGAAAAACAGATACAAATGGTCGATTTGCATGGACAATATCATCGCCTGAAAGAGGAGATTGATACTGCGATGCAAACAGTAATCGAAAGCAGTGCCTTTATCAATGGCCCTCAGGTGAAAACCTTCGGAGATCATTTGGCCGGCTATCTGGATATTCCTTACGTGATCCCATGCGGGAATGGAACGGATGCCTTGCAGATCGCACTGATGGCGCTCGAACTACAGCCGGGGGATGAGGTGATCGTTCCTGCATTCACTTATGTGGCTGCTGCGGAGGTGATTGCTTTATTGGGGTTAACGCCTGTCCTGGTGGATGTCGACCCGCAGACTTTCAATCTCGATCCGCAGAAAATAGAAGGGGCGATCTCCCGTAATACGAAGGCGATAATAGCCGTGCATTTGTTTGGACAGTCCTGTGATATGGAGCCGATCCTGCAACTTGCCAAAAGATATCACTTGTATGTGATAGAAGATAATGCCCAGTCGATAGGAGCTGAATATACTTTTGCAGACGGGCATGTGAAGAAAACCGGAACGATGGGAGTGATCGGAACGACTTCTTTCTTTCCTTCCAAGCCATTGGCCTGTTATGGGGATGGGGGAGCCCTGATGACTTCCGACGAGATACTGGCTAAACGTATCCGTATGATCGCCAATCACGGGCAGGAACGTAAATATCATCATAAACTGATCGGATGTAATTCGCGGTTGGATACTTTGCAGGCTGCTGTGTTGGATGTGAAGTTGAAACATATCGATGAATTCACGGAAGCCCGCAGAGTGGTTGCCGGAAGGTATGATGAAGCACTGGCTTCGTGTGATCTGTTAATCATTCCGAAGAGATCTGCTTTTTCTACCCATGTATACCATCAGTATACGATTCAGTTGAAGCCTGCGGCTGGTTTTTCAGAGATGGCGAAGCAACGGGAGCTGTTGCAGAGTTACCTGAAAGAGAAAGGTATTCCTTCGATGGTTTATTACCCCTTACCTCTGCAGGCACAGGATGCCTATAAATGGATGGCCCGTACGCCGGGATGTATCGATGAATCGGCTCGTTTGAGCAAATGCGTCTTGTCACTGCCTATCCATACCGAAATGTCGAAAGAAGAACAAGAATATATAATTGATGCTATAGTCAATTTTAAATATGATGAATAAGATAAAATTTGCCGTAGTTGGTTGTGGGCATATCGGAAAGCGCCATGCCGAAATGGTGACCCGCGATCCGGACGCTGAACTGGTTGCCTTGTGTGATATCCGTCCTCGTGGGGAGTTGGGAATAGAGGCTTATGATGTCCCTTTCTTTACGGATCTGCAGGATTTGTTGCAAAGCGGTCTGCAGATAGATGTAGTTAACATCTGTACGCCGAACGGCTTGCATGCTTCTATGGCGGTAAAGGCTGTTGAGGCCGGATGTAATGTGGTCATAGAAAAGCCGATGGCACTGACGCTGGCAGATGCGGAGAAGGTGGTTTATGCTTCTTTGAAATATCATAAACAGGTGTTCTGTGTGATGCAGAACCGGTATTCTCCTCCTTCTGTATGGATCAAGGAAATGATTGAGTCCGGTAAACTCGGTAAGATCTATATGGTTCAGTTGAATTGTTATTGGAACCGTGATGACCGTTACTATAAACCGGGCGGCTGGCATGGGGATGCAGCATTGGATGGGGGTACGCTTTTCACCCAGTTCTCCCATTTTATCGATATCATGTACTGGCTGTTTGGCGATATTTGCAATATCCAGGCTCGTTTCGCGGATTTCAATCATGAGAAACTGACTGCTTTTGAAGATTCAGGCTTCGTAAACTTCAACTTCGTGAACGGAGGAATGGGTAGTCTGAATTATTCAACCTCTGTATGGAACAGGAATATGGAAAGCAGTATGATGATCGTAGCCGAGAATGGCAGTGTAAAGATCGGCGGTCAATATATGAATGAAGTGGAATATTGTCATGTGAAAGATTATGAAATGCCGGAGCTGGCTCCGACTAATCCGGGTAATGATTATGGTCCTTATAAGGGTTCGGCGCAGAACCATAACTTCGTGATCCGCAATGTCGTTCGCGTATTGTCGGGCACAGGATCGGAAAGTATTACTACCAATGTACTGGAAGGTATGAAGGTGGTCGATATGATACAGCGTATTTACGCACAGAAAGAATAATTGCATAACTAGTATTAATAACATAAGTAGTTTTAGTAAGTCACTCCGGCTGCTTTTGTACAAATAAGCTTTTTTATAGGGGTAGAATCCCTTCAATTTCCTATCTTTGTGACAGTTTAGTCATTCTCGGCATGGGACTGACGAACCTTTGCGTGCTTTCATTTTTTGAAGCTTGTTGAGATATATAGGGAAACTCAAATTTAACAAATAGCATGAAACAGATTTTAGTTACCGGAGGAGCCGGATTTATAGGCTCTCATCTTTGTGAACGCCTGCTGAAAGACGGAAACAATGTGATTTGTATGGATAATTATTTTACAGGTCGTAAACAAAACGTTATCCACTTATTGGACAATCCATATTTTGAACTGGTCCGCCACGATGTGACGTTTCCTTATTATGTAGAAGTTGATGAAATCTATAATCTGGCTTGTCCGGCGTCGCCTATACATTATCAGTTCGATCCGGTGAGTACAACTAAAACATCAGTTATCGGTGCTATCAATATGCTAGGGTTGGCTAAACGTACAAAAGCCCGTATCCTTCAGGCATCTACCAGTGAAGTATATGGGGATCCGGTGGTTCATCCTCAGGAAGAAAGTTATTGGGGAAATGTGAATCCGATAGGTATCCGGAGTTGCTACGATGAAGGCAAGCGTTGTGCGGAGACTCTGTTTATGGATTATCACAGACAGAATAAAGTCGACATCAAAATCATCCGCATCTTTAATACCTATGGCCCGCGTATGCGTCCGGACGACGGTAGAGTTGTATCAAACTTTATCGTGCAGGCTCTGAAGGGGGAAGATATCACTATCTATGGAGACGGAAAACAAACCCGTAGCTTCCAGTATGTGGATGACCTGATCGAAGGCATGGTTCGTATGATGGCTTCAGAAAACTTCACCGGCCCCGTAAATTTAGGTAACCCCAGAGAGTTTACAATGATAGAACTGGCAGAGGTAGTGCTTAAAATGACTAACTCAAAATCAAAAATAATATTTACACCGCTTCCTGCTGATGACCCCAAACAGCGCAAACCGAACATCTCTTTGGCAAAGGAAAAGCTGAATGGCTGGGAACCGAACATCCGTTTGGAAGAAGGGTTGGTTGAGACGATTAAGTATTTCAAAAGTCTTTAATTTTGTATTTGATTATAAATTATGAAAATAGCGATAGTAGGTACAGGCTATGTAGGTCTGGTAACCGGAACCTGTTTTGCCGAAATGGGTACCGAAGTTTTTTGTGTAGACGTAAATACCGAAAAGATTGAGAACCTAAAACAAGGCATAATTCCTATCTACGAACCCGGGCTGGAAGATATGGTTCATCGTAACCAACAGGCCGGAAGATTACATTTTACAACTGATTTGACAGAGTGCCTGGACGAAGTGGAAGTTTTGTTCAGTGCCGTAGGTACACCGCCGGATGAAGATGGAAGTGCGGACTTGAAGTATGTGCTTGAAGTGGCTCGTACGGTTGGCCGCCATATCAAGAAACATATTTTGGTGGTGACAAAGAGTACGGTTCCTGTCGGTACGGCGAAGAAAGTTCGTCAGGCTATTCAGGATGAATTGGATAAACGGGGGGCACAGATCGAATTTGATGTTGCTTCCAATCCTGAATTCCTGAAAGAAGGAGCGGCGATCAGTGACTTTATGAGTCCGGATCGCGTTGTTGTCGGTGTCGAATCGGAGCGTGCGGAAGAGTTGATGACTCGTCTGTATCGTCCTTTCCTTTTGAATAATTTCCGTGTGATTTTTATGGATGTGCCATCCGCAGAGATGACCAAATATGCTGCAAATGCTATGTTGGCTACCCGTATCAGTTTTATGAACGATGTGGCTAACCTGTGCGAGATTGTCGGTGCCGATATAAATATGGTGCGTAAAGGCATCGGTTCGGATAACCGTATCGGTAATCGTTTCTTATATGCCGGTATCGGTTATGGAGGTTCTTGCTTTCCGAAAGATGTAAAAGCGCTGATCAATACAGCGAAACTGAATAACTATCCGATGCGTATTTTGCAGGCGGTAGAAGATGTCAATGATGAGCAAAAATCTCTGTTATTCCGTAAACTGGAAAAACATTTCAATGGAGATCTGAAAGGTAAGCGCATCGCTATTTGGGGATTGGCATTTAAGCCGGAAACAGATGATATGCGTGAAGCTCCATCATTAGTACTGATAGAAAAGTTATTGGCAGCAGGTTGTGAGGTATATGCCTACGATCCGGTAGCGGTTGAAGAGTCTAAACGTCGTATCGGAGAGTCTGTACATTATGCAAAAGACATCTATGATGCTGTTGTAGATGCCGATGCCCTGATGCTCGTTACGGAATGGAAAGAGTTCCGTATGCCTTCCTGGTCTGCCATTAAGAAACTGATGGCTACCCCGCTGGTACTTGATGGCCGTAATATCTATGACATCAAGGAGATGGAGGAGAATGGGTTTGTTTATCATTGCATAGGGCGGTAAATGCAGGACATTCGATAGTAAAAAGGATGGTGTGTTTGTTCTCAAGAGTTTTTGAAAAAGAACTATCACACTATCACCTTTTTTATGTATCTTTTGATTTATAAGTGATTTAATGGTGATAGTTGATGAAATCATCTATCACTGATCTATCACAAACTATCACTGTCTCTATTTTTGTGTTAAGTATATACTTTTTCATATCGAACAAGTTACCTTTTTAAGACAAAACAAGGAGAAAAGTTGTTCGAGATCCCTATTTTCATGCTTTTTACACCCCGATCTGAACGATGCGGAGACCTGGGTGTGAAGTTGTTCGAGACCCGGGTCTCAATGAGTTTTTATAGTTATGTCGTTGAAAATAAGTAGTATACTATCGGTAAATAGATTACTGTTTTTGTGATAGTATGATAGTATAAATAAGCTCTGTCACAGATACTATCACTGCTTGAATGGTTTGATTTACACCAGGTAGAAGGTGGTGAGTGATAGTGTGATAGTTGCTTTGTAAAATGCATTGAGAATCAAAAAATAAAAGATGTTAGCGGCATTATATAGAAAAGTTATACCTAGTGATATACGGGCTTTTATTTACAGAGTATTTCTGGGAGATTTATTAGCAGTGATTCGTATTTCTAAACCTTGGATGAAGCATAAATGGTATAGAGTTTATTATAATATAGTTGCTCCCAAAACAGAAAAGGAGCAGGCTTATAAAGCCTGGAGTAAGGCAGAAAACTGCCTTACTCCATATCCATATTTATGGAAAGGAAAATATGATCAACTGCTTATTGATGTTCATATTGATATGGAAAACTCTCTTCCATTTGTTATACATCATGGTAAAAGATTATATTTTCAGCGTGATATGATTAATGATATTCCTGGGATGTATAAAGGGCTTTTGATCGAACAAGATGAACGTTCTGCTCATCGTTATGTTGTTTCATATAGTGACTTGAGAAATAAAGTTTTATTGGATATCGGTGCAGCAGAGGCTATTTTTGCTCTTGACACAATTGAATATGTTAATCATACATATCTTTTTGAATGTGATGAGAGATGGTTAGAGGCTTTGAAGGCTACATTTGCTCCTTGGAAAGAAAAAGTAACAATCGTTCGAAAGTATGTAAGCGATTTAAATGATGAAAATAATGTAACGTTGGACTCCTATTTCTTAGATAAGCAAACTGATAACTTTTTCTTGAAGATGGATATAGAAGGTTATGAGCGAAACGCATTGAAAGGAGCAAAGAATCTTTTGGGAAAGGCAAAGAATCTTTCGGGATCAGTTTGTATTTATCATCTACATGATGACAAGGAAGTTATACAAGAACTTCTGAAAATGTTTAATTGTGTTACTGAAATTCAACCGGGATACATTATATTTGAAAACGAATTTAGATCTGCGATATTACGATTTCATTTGTTTTCATGAAAATTTGAGTAGCAATTATTGTGTGATGTTATAAAATCAATTTGAGATAGAGATGAAATTAGTATAATGCAAGAAGAAACATTAAAAGATAAAACGGCTAAAGGACTCTTTTGGGGTGGTATCAGTAATGGATTACAACAGATTCTATCATTATTATTCGGAATATTTCTGTCTCGAATTTTGGATGCAGAAGATTATGGCTTGGTGGGATTATTGGCTATTTTTACAGGTATTGCAGGAAGTTTGCAAGAAAGTGGTTTTTCTGCAGCATTGACTAATAAATTGAATATTAGACATGATGATTATAATTCTGTCTTTTGGTTTAATATAGTTACAGGTGTTGTTTTATATATTATTTTATTTTTTTCAGCACCATTGATTGCTCTTTTTTTTGAACAGCCCAAATTATTGTGGGTTTCTCGAATTGTTTTTTTAAGCTTTTTGTTTGGATGTTTTGGAACTGCTCAGGCGGCTTATTTATTTAAAAATTTAATGGTTAAAGAACGTGCGAAAATTGATATTTTTGCATTGTTGTTATCTAATATTGTTGCATTGATAATGGCCTTAAAAGGTTTAGCATATTGGGGAATTGCTGTTCAGAATGCGCTATATATGGGTATTGGAACATTTTTTCGTTGGTATTATTCCCCATGGCGTCCCACATTTTCTTTTACAATTAAGCCATTAAAAGAAATGTTTCCTTTTAGTTCTAAGTTATTATTGACCCATTTGTTTGGGCAAGTTTCTACAAATGTCTTTTCGCTTTTGTTAGGTAAGTTTTATACAGTGCAGCAAGTTGGTTATTATTCCCAAGGTTATAAATGGATGAATATGGGGGGAGGGTTGATTTCAGGAATGATAACCAGTGTAGCTCAACCTGTATTTGCACAGGTTACATCAGAAAAAGAACGACAGGTACAGGTTCTGAGAAAAATGATTCGTTTTACGGCCTTTATTTCTTTTCCGTTAATGTTTGGTATGGCATTGGTCGCTAAAGAGTTAATTCTTATTACTGTTACAGATAAGTGGTTAGCATCTGTCCCTATATTACAGATTTTATGTGTTTGGGGGGCATTTTCTCCGATCTGCGAATTGTATAAAAACATTGTTATTAGTAGAGGGAATTCAAAGATTTTCTTATATGCAAATATCATTTTTGGTATTTTTCAGTTACTATTATTAGTTGTAATGTTACCTTATGGTATATTATGGATGGTCATTGCTTATGTAGTAGCTTATATGGGCTGGTTGCTGTCTTGGCATTACTTTGCGAATCGATTAATTGGTATTAAATTTTTTGATGTAGTTAAAGACATAGTTCCTTATTTAATTATTACATTTGCTGTATTGGGTGGAAGTTTTTTAGTTACATATAAGTTGGATAATATATATGTGAGTTTTATCTTGAAAATTCTTATATCTGTGTTTTTATATATTTTTATTATGTGGTCTGTGAAATCTGTTATATTTAGAGAAAGTGTAAACTATTTATTGCGTAAATGATTTTTCAAATAAAATACCAAATTATAGAATAATGGAAACTGTTACATTTGAAACAAAATGTTATGAGAATGATTGGGAGTTTGTTTTAAAGACAAACTATTTAGATGAAATGTTGCAAAGGATCCCTTGCTCTTTTACACATAAGCAATTAATAATAAACAATGTAAGTGATATTTCTTTAGTTTGTAAATATGCAGAAGAAAAGGTGAAAACAGGTGTAATTGATGCTTATTATATAGCAGAGGATTATGCAAAAGATTCGCTTAGTTTTTTTCAGATTGATAAAAAATCTTTTGGAAGAGGATATTATTATTCAATATCTGAATTAGTTGGACTCTATTTAAGTAAAACAACTTATCATCTTCATTTTTCTAGTGACGCTATAATGGGAAAGAATACTACTATTAATTGGATAGAACAAGCAATGCGACAAATGAACACGCATTCTGATTTTGTCGTAGCTAATCCTTTATGGAATTATAGACATCAAGATGCATTTAATGAATCTATGGACGAAATAGAAGAGTTCTATATAGGATATGGTTTCTCGGATCAGTGTTATTTAGTAAAAAATGAAGTATTTAGAAAACCTATCTATAATGAATATAATATAGCTTCTTCTAGATATCCAATTTATGGTGGCGAATTGTTTGAGAAGAGAGTGGATAGCTATATGAGAAACCATGAATTAAAAAGATTAACTCATAAACAAGTAAGTTATATTCATCAGAATTTTCCTAAAAATAAGTTTTTGAGGATGGCTCGAAAATTAAAAATATATTTAAATGTTTGATGCTTTTTATGAGAAAAAAACAAATAACATTAGTTCCCGTTGGTGGATTAGGAAATAGAATAGAGGCTATAAGTTCTGCAATAGCTTTTTGTATAGAAAAGAAATGGAATTTGAAAATATTATGGTTTAAGGATTGTGGGCTTAATTGTAGCTATGAAAAATTATTCTATTTGGATCCAATGTTAGATTTTGTGGAGATTTGTAATGCAAGAGTAAGTGATTTTTTATTAAGAGATAATCCTCGAAGAAAAAATTTATGGATACCTTCTGTTTTTGAGAAATTCTATTATGATAAGGCTATATATTACTATCATGATGATTTTCATGTAAGTTGTGAATATCCTCCTTTTGATGAACAATTAGATTGTTATTCTAATGTTTACATGGTTTCTTGTGGGGTGTATTGGAGGAATGAAGGAATGTATAAGTGGATAAAGCCTTCTGATATAATAGAAAGAAAGATCCAAGCACTTAAGTTCTCTAATATTTCTAGTATGGTGGGTATTCATATTAGGCGAACAGATAATTGGAATACTCAGAAATATAGTCCGACAAATTTATTTGTAAGTGCAATAAATAATGAAATAGAGATAGATGAAGGTATCTCTTTCTTTTTAGCCTCGGATTCCATGGAAGAAAAAAAATACTTAAAGGATTTATATGGTGATAGGATAATGGCATTTATGAAAGAAACCAATCGAAATACTGAAGAAGGAATTATTGATGCCTTTGTTGAGATGAATATATTATCACGAACAAAGAAAATTTATGCAGGTGATAGTTCTTTTGCTCGAATATCTGCTAATATATCTGGAATTGATTATGTTCAATTGGATTTGAGATTGTTGAAAAATGAGTAAAAAGAGCATTGTATATAACTTTTCTCATTATGATAAGGTTGAATTGTTAAAAACTTTCCCTCTTCCTTATTATATTGGTAAACAAAACAATATGTCTGTTGCAATAGTTTATCGTGCTGATGAGAAAAGTAAGGATCTTGCTGAATATTATAGAGGTGTACATTTTTGTCCGTTGAAATTCTGGGGAATTAGAAAAACTGGTTCATTAATTGGTGAATGGTATTTTCTTTGGTTTTTTTATATGCATGCACATGAAATAGATGTATTAATTAGACCGCATTTTTCTTATTTGACTATAATAATAGGTTGGATTTATAAATTAAGAAATCCCAAAGGTATATTTTATATTTTTAGTGATGGATATGGACTTTGGGCTGCTTTATTTAGAAAGAAAACATTACTGGTAAATATTAAAAACTTCTTTATAAAAAAAATCTTGTATAAAGCATGTAATATTGCAGACAAAATTTCTGTAGAATTAGTTGATATTTATAATTTTTATAAGATTCAAGAACCTTTAAGTGTAAATCAAAATAAATTGATTCATATGCGATTAGGGATTGATGAAGAAATTTTAAATACATATGATATAAAAGAATATCCAATAAATCAAAAAGAAAAACTTATTATCTCTGTTGGTCGCCATGGTTCTAAACAGAAGAATACAGAACTGTTTCTTGATGCTTTAAAAAAGATTGATTTGAAAGACTATTCTGTTGTATTTATAGGACCAGTTGAAAAAGAAGAATGTGATTTTCAATCATATATTGATACTTATTTTGTTGAAAATAGAGAATTGAAAGAAAAAGTTCATTTTATAGGAGCTGTTTATGATAAAAAGGAATTGTACTCTTGGTTTAATAGATCCAAAATTTTTGTTCATACAGCTATTTATGAATCCTATGGTATAGTAATTGGAGAGGCTTTTCGTTTTAATAATTATATACTTTCAACAGATGTTGGATGTGCTAAAGAATTAATTTCGATGGGTATGGGTGAATTATATCCTATGAATGATGCAAGAATATTAGCTTTTCGTTTACAACAAATAATAGATGGAGAAATAGATATTCAATCTATCTATGAGAGTAAACCGATAGATAATAAGATTATTTCATGGGAGAATGAAGTAAGAAAGCTGGGAAGGTTCAAATGAAAATATCTGTAATAACTATTAATTATAATGGACTTTCAGATACTAGAGTTTTTTTGGGGTCATTTAGAAAAGAGATTCAAGGAGTCGAGTATGAAATTATTGTTGTTGATAATGCTTCGGTGAATAATGAAGCTAAAATACTTGAAGATGAGTTTGATGGAGTAATTTGTGTTCGGAGTGATGTTAATTTAGGCTTTTCAGGAGGAAATAATTTGGGAGTTAAATATTCTACGGGTGAATTATTATTATTTATAAATAATGATATCATTATTAAGTCAAATTTTATACTACCATTATTAGAAAAAATTCACCAAGATACAAATATTGCAGCTATATCACCACAAATAAGATATATGGATAATACATTATGTTATGGGGGATGTGAGCCTATTGACAAGTATCTGCTGCGAATACATTATTTGAACGGTAGTTTAGAAAAAGGACTTTCTGTATCGCAGGAAGTTTCGTTAATGCACGGAGCTGCAGTTATTATTAAAAAAGATGTTTTGAATAAAATAGGTGGATGGCCTGAAATATATTTTTTGTATTCTGAAGAAGTTGATTTGTCTATTCATATTAGAAATCTGGGTTTTTCTATTTGGTATGAGCCGCAGTCAATAGTCTATCATGTAGGTAGCCAAAGCACAGGTAAAGACTCTTCTTTAGTTTGTTATTATAACACAAGAAACAGACTTTTGTTGTATAAAAGAAATTTGTATGGATTAACACGGCTTATATCTATTTTATATCAGTTGCTGGTTATTAATTTATCTACTTCCTTAAATTTGATTTTAAAAGGTGAGATAGATTTGTTTAAGGCTGTATGTCAAGGAGTAATTGATTTTTTATGTGGAAATTTTTATAAAAAGAAATGATATTAGCACCTATTGTTTTATTTACATACAATCGTTCTAATCACACTCAGCAGGTTATTAATTCGTTATTGAAGAATAAGTGTGCCAAGGAAAGTGATTTATTTATTTATTCAGATGGAATCAAAAACAGTAATGTTGCTCATGAAATTTTATCTGTACGAGAGTATTTGAGAACAATTAGCGGTTTTAAGTCTATAAATATAATAGAACGTAAAGAAAATTGGGGACTAGCAAAGAATATTATTGATGGTGTGACCTCAATAGTTAACCAATATGGAAAGGTGATCGTTTTGGAAGATGATCTCGTCGTCTCACGTTATTTTTTAAAGTATATGAATGAAGCGCTTGATTTTTATGAGAAAGAAGAGCAGGTTGTTTGTATTCATGGATATGTATATCCGGTAAAACAAAAACTACCTGAAACCTTTTTTATAAAAGGAGCTGATTGTTGGGGATGGGCTACTTGGAAGCGTGGATGGGATCTGTTCTGTCCAGACGGAAAGAGATTATTAAATGAAATAGAGAAACGAAATCTGCAAAAAGAATTTGATTTTGACAATTCCTATCCTTACTTTCGGATGTTAAAACGGCAAATTGAAGGAAAGAATAATTCTTGGGCGATCCGTTGGTATGCATCTGCATTTCTACAAAATAAATTTACGTTATATCCTGGACGGTCTTTAGTAAATCAGATAGGAGTGGATGGGAGTGGTACGCATTGCGGAGTTAATGAAATGTTTAATGTATCGCTGGCAGATTCTCCTATAGAACTTTCTGAAACAGTGATTCAAGAATCGAAGCAAGGAAGAAATGCTTTTATTTATTATTTCAGATATGTGATGTTTTACTATAAAGTTAAAGCCAGGCTGAAACGTCTTTTTAAAATTAGTTGATATGCTTAATTTCTGCACTTTATTTGATTCTGTTTATCTTTCAAGGGGACTGGCAATGTATAATTCGCTGAGTCAACATTGTAAAGATTTCCATTTATATATATTTGCTTTTAATGATAAGTGCTATTCGATCCTGAAATCGTTGCAGTTAGTAAATGCTACAGTGATTTCTCTATCTGAGTTTGAAGACGAAGAGTTATTGAAGGTGAAACCTACCCGTACTCGAGCGGAATATTGTTGGACATGTTCTTCTTCAACGATTCTATACGTACTTAATAATTATAAAGTGGATCATTGTACTTATCTGGATTCGGATTTGTACTTTTTTTCTTCCCCTCAGGTCTTATTGGATGAGATGGGAGATAATTCTGTATTGATAACGCCTCATCGCTATACTCCGGAATATGATCAGAGTGAGAAAACCGGCATCTATTGTGTTCAATTTGTCACCTTTAAAAATAATCAAGAAGGACGAGTTGTACTTGAATGGTGGCGTAATGCTTGTTTGGATTGGTGCTATAATCGATTTGAAGAAGGACGTTTTGGAGATCAGAAATATCTGGATGATTGGCCTGAGCGTTTTGAAGGTGTTTATGTCTCCCGAAATTTGGGGGGCGGAGTAGCCCCTTGGAATATGCAACAATATGAGTTTGAACAGTTGAATGATTGCATAAGAGGGCGCGAACTGAAAACAAATAAAAGATTTCCTGTAATCTTTTTTCATTTTCACTCTTTTGTCTTTGTTACTCCGGACTATTTCTCTCCCCGGCCTTATTATGAAAGAAACGAAACTTCAATCGTTTTGCTTTTCAAGCCATATGTGAAAGAAATTAAACAAATAAGAAGTAATTACCCTGCGATACAAACTTCTGAGTTATATTTGCATGGATGGAAATATTATAAGTATCTGCTAGAGCTTCTTGTTCGTCGCGGACTGAAGGAAAAAAAATATATTAAATTATTACATGAGAACTAAAATATGGCTCATATCATAGATTTGAAGACGTTTACAGATGATCGTGGAAATCTGACTGTAATAGAAAAAGTATTACCGTTTGATATGAAACGAATATTCTATATATATGGTGTTGATGATTCAGAGAGAGGTGGTCATCGTCATCATAAGACAGTACAGGCGGCAATTTGCCTGCAAGGTCATTGTACAATATCCAATAATACAGGGAAAGAGAAACAAGTCTTTGTCTTGGATTCTCCCCATAAATGCCTGATATTGGAACCGGCAGACTGGCATATCATGCATCATTTCAGTAAGGATGCTATCCTTATGGTTATAGCATCTGAGTTTTTTGATTCAAATGATTATATCTACGAACCTTATGATTGAATATGAAAGTTTAGGGAGATTGAATAAATCTTTCGAAGATGAATATGTGCAATGTTTTAGAGAGTTACTGAATAGTGGTTGGTATATTCTTGGTAAACAGGTTGCAACATTTGAAGAGGCATTCGCGCAATACTGCGGAACAAAACATTGTATAGGGGTTGCCTCTGGACTGGATGCTTTAATGCTGGCTTTACGTTGTTATGATTTTCCTGCAGGAAGTGAAGTACTTGTCCCTTCGAATACCTATATCGCAACTATCCTATCTATTCTTCAATGTGGTCTTAAGCCAGTGTTGGTAGAGCCGGATATCCATACATACAATATCGATCCTCTCAAAATAGAGGAAAAGATAACAAAGAATACCAAGGCGATCATGGTTGTTCATTTGTATGGGAAGGCATGTGATATGGAACCTATTATGCAGATCGCCGGCAAATATAAGTTACCCGTTATTGAAGATTGTGCACAGGCTCATGGAGCAATGTATAAAGGGCAGAAAGTCGGAACTTTTGGTATCGGGGCTTTTTCTTTTTATCCGACTAAGAACTTAGGTGCTTTAGGAGATGCGGGGGCTATTACAACGAATGATCAGGAAAAGAAAGATCTGTTTATGGCTTTAAGAAATTACGGGTCTAAAATTAAATATCAGAATGATTATATAGGTTATAACTCCCGTTTGGATGAAATTCAGGCAGGCTTATTAAGTGTAAAGCTTAAATATCTTGATAAGATTAATCGGCATAAGAGAGATTTGGCAGCAATATATCTGAAAGAATTAAAAGATGATTTTATAAAACCGTCGGTTTCTTCAGACTATTTTGATGTATACCATATCTTTAATATACGTCATCCAAAACGGGATGAGTTAAAAGAATATCTTCTGAAAAATGACATTAAAACAGATATTCATTATCCGATCCCTCCGAATAAGCAGAAAGCAATGGAAGGAATTATTATTGGAGAATATCCCATATCGGAAGAAATCCATAGAACGACATTGAGCCTCCCTATTTCATTCGGTCATACGGAAGATGATATTTATAAAGTAGTAGAGACGATAAATAAATTCTGATGGAGGCTTATTTTTATTGGGGTAAGAACTTGGGAGATGTTATTTATCATTCCTGTGTTTGCCTTGCAGAAGGATTTACAGAAATGGGAATAGCATGCTATTCAGACTTTTCCAATTGCCTTACTGGCATTGGAAAAGATTTTTTAATAAAATATGATGACAAGCACTCCCTCTCTGATGCTGATATTGTAATTATCCATTATACTATATATGAGCGGGATCCTCAAGCTGACGAAACGTTAATCCGGTTGAATAAGAAACCGAGAAAATATATTACGGTTTTTCTGGATGACAGTGATGGCCTACGTACTCCAGGATTTAGAAAAGGTGGCCGTTCGTGTGATATTGTTTTGAAGTCGCATTATAATAAACTATACAAATATCCTCAAAATTTCCATCCTTGGCAGTTTGGTCTTTGTAATAGAATATTAAAAGCTGTATCTCCTTTACCTTATAAGGAACGTGTCCCTCAGGTTCTGGTAAATTTTAGAGCAAAGCATCAATTAAGAGATTTTGTCGGGAATTTGGTTGCTCCTGTTTTTTCAAAGTATATGATTTGGAACACATCGTGTGATGCTTTCTCTAATGAGGGACTGGAGGGAGATGATCTTTTATACTGGAAGCAGACCGGTGCAAGGCATTATCCTGAATACTACAAGAAACTGTCATCGAGTATGGCTTGTGCTTGTTACGGAGGGGTTTTTGCTATTCCTGTGGGTAATTATAATAAATATACTGCTAAAATTGCACGTGAAATAAATGGAGTCTTGAATATTTATGAATGGGATAGAGTTCGTCAATGGGATTCCTGGCGTTTGTGGGAAGCTTGGGCTGCTGCAGCTTGTGTAATTCATGTGGATTTGGAAAAATACGGATGTGTATTACCTGTAATGCCGGAGAATGGTAAGCATTATATTGGTATAGATATTAAAAACGTGGATCGATTAGATAAGCTCTTAAGCCAGGATGCAAAAAGTCTTGATGAATCGTCGGTCTTAGGGGAGATTGCTACGAATGGTCGGGAGTTTGTTTTAGAAAATTATACACCCCGGAAAGTTGCCGAACGTTTGTTGGCAATGATTAATTTATAGTTTCTTTTTCATTAATGAATATGCAACAACCTCTTTTTTCAATTATAACAATCACATATAATGCTTCCCGCTGGGTGGAGCAGACTATTCTTAATGTGCTGAGCCAGTCGTACTCAAATATAGAGTATATTGTTATTGACGGAGGTTCGACAGATGGAACAGTGGATATAATAAAACAATATGCTTCTGGTATATCTTATTGGGTCAGTGAACCGGATAAAGGTATTTATGATGCGATGAACAAGGGGCTTCAAAAAGCGACTGGAGATTATGTCTGGTTTATAAATGCAGGGGATTCTTTGTATACTTCAGATACCGTACAGCGAGTTGCCTCATTGGTACAGAAAAAGAAAATTCTGCCTGATATTATATATGGGGAAACCTTTATTGTTGATGAAGATGGTAAATCATTGGGGAAACGGAGATTGAAGGCTCCCGAGAAACTTACATGGAAAAGTTTCAGGATGGGGATGTTAGTTTGTCATCAGTCGTTTATAACAAAACGTACTATTGCTCCGTTATATGATTTAAAATACCGTTATTCGGCTGATTTCGAATGGTGTATTCGGTGTATGAAAAATGCACGGAGAATATATAATACACGAATGGTTCTCTCTAATTTTTTGGATGGTGGCGTGAGTACAACACAAAGAAAAGCGTCATTAAAAGAGAGGTACGATATTATGTGTCAGTATTATGGAATAGTGTCGACATCGCTGTTTCATATATGGTTCGCTATACGTTTTTACGCGGCCAAATGGTTTAAAGGAAGAGTATAAACAAATAATATATAATATGCATAGTATTATGAAAAATGTGGGTAAGCATATTGCTGCCCTTATCTTATTTTTAGGGTTAGTAATGGCTTATTTCTCTCCGGCTGTATTTGATGGTAAGGTCATCATGCAGGGGGATAATATAAAAGCTACGGGTATGGGAGGAAGCCAAGCCGATAAATATGCAAAAACGGCCGAGCCTGGAGAATTTAGCGTTTGGTCGGATGCAATGTTTTCGGGTATGCCTTATGGTCCCGGATATGGAAATCCGGCTCCGGAGTTACCTTCTTACAGTATAGTGGATAGTTGGCTGAAAACAGTAGGATATGGAGATGCTGCGATGGTTTTTGTAGGCCTGGTTTGTTTTTATCTTTTGATGTGCATCATGGGGGTAAACTGGTGGTTAGCAATTGCCGGGGCTATTGCTTTCGCCTTTGCATCTTATAATATTATTATCATTGAAGCAGGGCATATAGTAAAGGCTTATGTGATTGGGTATATGCCTGTTACTTTAGCTGGAATGTTCCTGTTATTCAAACGTAAATGGTTGTGGGGAGCTGTGTTGTTCCTTCTTGGCGTTGCGTTTTCTTTATATAACGGACACATCCAGATTACCTACTATTTAGTACTACTTTGTTTATTCATCTATTTGGGATATGCGATAAAGATGTTTAAAGAAAAGGCCTACGGAGAGTGGATGAAAACATCTTTGATTATGGCTGCTTGTGTTATTTTGGCCGTGCTACCCAACGCCAAACATATGTATTCAAACTGGGATTTGGGTCAGCACTCTATCCGTGGAGCTTCTGAGCTGACCCCTAAAGCTGATGAAACAGGAAAAGTAGAGAAAGCTTCTACAGGGCTGGATAAAGACTATGCTTTCCAATGGAGTTATGGCTGGAAAGAGTTGCTGACGGTTATGGTTCCCGACGTATATGGAGGTGGCTCCGGAGGAACTTTGGATAGTTCTTCTGAATTATACAAAGAACTTAAGAAGAATGGGGCACAAGTGGGGAAGGAAGTACAAACTTATACTTATTGGGGGGATAAGCCGTTTACTTCCGGGCCGGTTTATTTCGGGGCGTTGGTTTGTTTCTTGTTTGTCCTGGGTATGTTTGTGATCCGTAATCAGATGAAGTGGTGGCTGTTAGGAGGCTCTGTCTTTTTGACGTTCCTGGCTTTAGGTAGAAATTTTGATGCCTTTAATGATATCATGTTCCACTATTTGCCTTTATATAATAAGTTCCGTACTGTGGAGATGGCATTGGTAATACCGGGATTGGTGTTCCCTCTTGTCGGTATCTGGGGATTGAGAGAAATTTTGACAGAAAAGATTGAAGAGGCACGTTTAAAAAAGAGTTTTCTTTGGTCGTTGGGAATAACCGGTGGTATTTGTTTGATACTTTGGTTAATGCCTTCCTTATTATTGAACTTCCATTCGCTTTATGATGCCCAGTTCCAGAATCAGGTTCCGGAATGGTATTACACTGCCTTGTTGATGGATCGTGCTTCGTTGGCTTCTGCTGATGCATTACGTTCTTTGATTTTTATTCTTTTGGGAGCCGGATTGCTTGTGTGGTTCTGGAAGTCGAAGAATAAAACCAGGACTTCTATGTTTGTGAGTGCTGGTATGGCTGTGCTGATCCTGGTTGATTTGTGGAGTGTGGATCGTCGTTACCTGAATGATAGTAATTACGTGAAAGAAACTGCACAGGAAACATACAAAGAAAGTGTTGCCGATAAAGAAATATTTAAAGATATGGATGAGTCATTCCGTGTATTTGGTCTGAATAATCCTTGGCAGGATACAAATGTCTCTTATTTCCATCATTCTATTGGAGGATATCATGCTGTTAAATTGCGCAGATATCAGGAGTTGATCGACCATCGGTTAGATGGAGAGTACCGGAATATAATCGGAGCTTTACAAAAGGCACAATCTGTTGATGATATAATGTCGGTTCTGGCTGCGTCGCCTTCTTTGAATATGCTGAACATGCGTTATATTATCTATAATCCGGATCAGGCTCCGATTCGTAATCCGTATGCTTTTGGCAATGCCTGGTTTGTAGACAAGGTTGAGATAGTAGATAATGCGGATGCAGAAATAGAGGCTTTAAATGTGATCAATCCGTTAGAGACAGCTGTTGTCGATAAACGCTTCGCAAAAGATCTGGAAGGTTTTACACCGCATAAAGACTCTACGGCTACGATCGTTCTTGAAAAATATCGTCCCAATCGTTTAACTTATAAGACTAAAGCCGATTCGGAACAGCTGGCTGTTTTTTCTGAAATCTATTATCAACCAGGTTGGAAAGCTACGATCGATGGAAAAGAGGTTCCTCATTTCCGTACAGATTGGATATTACGGGGAATGTTAGTTCCGGCAGGAGAGCATACGATAGTTTTTGAGTTCCGTCCGGAAGCTTATGTGACAGCGGCCTATGTCTCGTCTTACAGCTCATTTTTGATCCTGTTGTTGCTGATAGCTGCAGTTGGTTGGTCTGGTTGGAAATACTGGCAAGAATCTCGTAATACTACAGATATAAAAGACAAATGATTTCTTATTCAATCATAATACCCGTATATAACCGTCCGGTTGAAGTTCGCGAGTTGTTGGACAGCCTGTTGTTGCAGACGTTTAAAGACTTTGAAGTTTTAATTATAGAAGATGGTTCTGCCGTTCGGTGTGATGAGGTGGTTAAAGAATATGCGGACAGGTTGAATGTACGTTATTTCTTTAAGCCGAACTCCGGACGAAGCCTGACCCGTAACTATGGGATGGAGCGTGCAGAAGGTAAATACCAGATCTTTTTTGATTCGGATTGTATTATTCCTGCCGATTATTTTCAAAAGGTAACAGACTATCTGAAGGAAACAAATGCCGATTGTTTCGGTGGGCCAGATAGGGCACATTCGTCTTTCTCCCTGATGCAGAAAGCTATCAGTTATTCGATGACCTCTTTTCTGACAACCGGTGGTATCCGGGGTAGTAAAAAAGGATTGGAGAAGTTTGTCCCACGTACGTTCAATATGGGATTCTCCCGGGAGGTTTATCAGAAGGTCGGTGGTTTTAAGGATATGTTCGGAGAGGACATTGATTTAAGCACCCGTATCCGCAAAGCCGGATTCACCGTAGAGTTGTTCCCCGAAGCCTATGTCTATCATAAGCGTCGGGTGAGTCTGAAATCTTTCTACAAACAGGTCTATGTGTTTGGTATGGCTCGTGTGGATTTATATCTGATGCATCCGGACTCATTGAAATTTGTACATCTGCTCCCTGCTGTTTTTGTCTTGGGAGTTTTGTTCCTGCTGATCTCCTCATTTATTTGTCTTTGGGCATTGTTACCTTTAGGTATATATATCCTGGCATTATTCCTGGAATCTTTGTGGGTAAATAAGAGTTTGTCTATCGCGTTGCTGTCTATTATAACCAGCTTTATACAGTTAGGCGGATATGGTAATGGCTTTATCTATGCGTTTGTTCGTAAGGTGATTTTGAAACAAAAGGTCGATGTTGAAGCAGAACTGAAGAAACATTACAAGAAAAAAGCCTGAGCGAAACTTAATAAATCAGAATAATGGGCCTGGTAGAGTGTTTTTGAAATCTCTCCCGGGCCATATTTATTTCCAATAAAAATACCTGTAATCCCTGCATTCTTTGCAAAGAGCATATCGCTTATACTATCGCCGGCCATAAAACTGGTAGAGAAGTCGATGTCCGGAAAGTCCTGTTTAGCCTGAAGAGCCATGCCGATATTCGGTTTCCGGCTTTTATGGGAATCGCTGGTTGCCGTACAAACATATACTTTGTCTATTCTTCCTCCGTGAAGTGCTATCGTAGCCAACATAGAGGCATGTATCTCTTCTAATGTCTCCCTACTCATAACCCCTTTACCAACCCCTCGTTGATTAGTAACGATCACGATATGATCGAACAAGGGGGAAAGAAGTTCGAGGGCTTCCAATACTCCGTCAAGGAAGATGAACTCGTCCGGTGATTTGACATAATCATGCGGGCGTTGTTTGTTGATAACGCCGTCGCGATCCAGGAATAACGTGCTATATGGCTTTGTACTTTTCATCTTTAAAGTCTGTTTGGGCACGTTCGTAATCTTCGGGGATACCGATGTCTATAAAGTAACCTTCCGATATATAGCCGGAAAGGGTAGAGGTACGAACAGCCGTTTCAAAGAAGTCTTTCTCCAGTGAGAACTTTATCGGGAAGTTATCCAGTTCGTGACGGTTGATCAGGTATACACCTCCGTTGATCAGGCCTGATTCGCAATACTGCTTTTCGTTGAAGCGCAGGATACGGCTGGTTGGCTGTTCTATATCGACCACTCCGTATCTGTCGAACTTCTCCATTCTTTTTAGGGCAACGGTAACCGCCGATTGTGTTGACTTATGCAAGCTCAACATTTCCGGATAATGGACGCCAAAGAATGTATCACCATTTAAGACAAATACTTCGTTGGTTCCTGCCTTAGATAAAGCCAGTCTGACGGCCCCCCCCGTACCCAGCGGAGTCTCTTCCGTAACGGTAGATATATGGATGGGGAATGCATTGGCCTCGATCCATTCTTCAATAATTTCATGCTTGTATCCCAGGGCAAGGATGATATGGTTGAATCCCGCTTCAATCAGAGAGGTTATCAGGTAATACAGGAAAGGATGTCCGGCCACCGGCGCCATACATTTAGGAACGTCCGATACTACGCTTTGTAGCCGTGTCCCCATTCCTCCTGCCAGTATGATACATTCCATCTTATTTCTTTTTACCGAATATTTCTTCTTCTACCAGCTCGCAAATGATATGTCCGATGGTGATATGCGCTTCCTGGATGCGCGGTGTATCGGTAGACGGCACATTGATGATGAGTTTGGATAATTCACGCATCCGTCCCCCGTCGGAACCAGTAAAGGCCACCGTCGTGATCGCCTTTTCATGGCACGTCTCGAATGCTTTTACGATATTGGCCGAATTACCTGAGGTAGATAAGCCTATCAGGACATCACCGGCTTTCCCTATACCCGAAATAAGGCGGGAATAGATGATCTCGAAGCTAAGGTCGTTGGATACGGCTGTGATGTAAGAAGAGTTACAGTGTAATGCTTCGGACGGCAGGATATCCCGTTCCAGATAGAACTTACCGGAGAACTCGGCAGCCAGATGTTGTGCATCGGCGGCACTTCCCCCGTTTCCGCAGAAATAGACCCGTCCCCCGTATTTGAAACAGGTGACAATCGTTTCAGTGATCTGTGCGATCATGTCCTGCAACTTCTCATCCGACAAGATCTGCTCGATTACGTCGCGGTGTTGCTCCAACCGTTTTCTGATTATTCCTTTACTGTCCATGTGTTCAATCCTTTCTTGCAAAATTCAAATTGTTGTATATGTCCGATATCCATCTTTTCCAATACTTCGGACACTTTATAGCAACTATTGCCGGGGCAATAGAAAAACATGAATCCTCCTCCTCCGGCTCCGGAGATCTTTCCTCCCAGGGCACCGTTGGCGATGGCTGTTTCGTAGATATGATCGATAAATTCGTTGGAGATATTGCGTGCCATTTTCTTCTTGTTCGTCCAACTCGTGTTCAGGGCTTTTCCCAGTTCGATGAGTTCGTCCCTTAGCAGGCAATTCTTCATACGGAAAGCCTCATGCTTCACGTTGTGCATGGCTTCCAGCGAATCGTTTTTGTTGTTTTTGACGTTCTCGGCCTGTTCTTCGATGATCTTTCCGGAGCAACGTTGCTGTTCGGTATAGAAAAGGACAGTGTTCATCGCCCATTCCTGCAGGATGTCGTCGCTGATACGAAGCGGATTGACGATTACTTTGTCGTCTTCCAGGAACTCCATGAAGTTGACTCCTCCGAAGGTGGCCGCATACTGGTCTTGTTTACCACCGGCCATGTTGAGGTCGATACGTTCTATTTCGTAAGCGTAATGTGCAATGTCGTATTTACCCAGCGGCAGTCGCAGCCATTCGGTGAATGCTCCGAGAATAGCGACAACGAGGGTGGAAGAGGTGCCAAGACCGGAACCGGAAGGCACATCCATCTGGGTGATCAGTTCGAAAGAAAGAGGTTTTCCGTTGTTATACCGCGAAACGATCGAGTTGTAGATGCCCCGTTGTAGCAACAATCTGCCTTCCAGTGGAAGCTGGCTGACGGCATCGAACTCCTCCGTGATGTTTTCGTTGATGTGGATGAGCCGTATCTTCCCATTGTTAAGCGGGCGGATAGTGGCGTGGGCATATAAGTTGACGGTAACGTTGAGGATAGCACCACCATAGAGGTCTGAATAAGGAGATACATCTGTCCCTCCTCCGGCAATACCCAATCTGAAAGGTGCTTTACTTCGGTATAACATAACTGTTGTCAGGAGTTTTATTTATTCGTGATCGTAATAGGATATCGATTGCGCCCGGAATAAGGTGTCGATTGCGACCGAGATGAGGTATCAATCCCGACCGAGAGGATGTGTCGATCGCGATCGGGATTGAATGCCTGTTAATATCTGTAGTGATCAGCTTTGTACGGGCCTTCTACCGGCACTCCGATATAATCGGCCTGTTTCGGGCTCAACGTAGACAGTTTCACACCGATGCGTTCGAGGTGCAGGCGGGCAACTTCTTCGTCCAGGCGTTTCGGCAGGCGGTAAACACCTATTTCGTAAGGCATTGTCCACAAATCGATCTGGGCTAATACCTGGTTGGTGAATGAGTTACTCATCACGAACGACGGGTGGCCTGTTGCACAACCCAGGTTTACCAAACGGCCTTCAGCCAGCAGGAAGATAGAATTTCCGGTAGGGAATGTGTATTTATCCACCTGCGGTTTGATGTTGGTGTGCTTGATATTCGGATAGTTAACCAAATTCTCTACCTGAATTTCGTTGTCGAAGTGACCGATGTTACAAACAATTGCCTGATCCTTCATCTGCGACATATGTCCGATCGTGATAATATCACAGTTACCGGTAGTCGTAACGAATATATTTCCTTCCTTAACGGCATCTTCCATCGTAGTCACCTCAAATCCTTCCATTGCAGCCTGAAGTGCACAGATCGGGTCGATTTCAGTCACCAGCACGCGGGCTCCGTAAGAGCGCATGGAGTGGGCACAACCTTTACCTACGTCACCATATCCGGCAACGACTACCACTTTACCTGCAATCATTACGTCGGTTGCACGTTTGATACCGTCGGCCAGCGACTCGCGGCAGCCATACAGGTTATCGAATTTGGATTTTGTTACAGAGTCGTTTACATTGATAGCCGGAACCAACAGTTCGCCTTTCTCCATCATCTGGTACAGGCGGTGAACTCCGGTAGTCGTTTCTTCCGAAACACCCTTCATTTCAGCTATCGTACGATGCCAGCGCTGGTTATCTTCTTTCAGGATACTGTTCAGTGTGTCCAGAATAACCTGTTCCTCATGGTTTCCACCTTTACGGTTGATCGTCTCAGCATCGTTTTCAGCACGATATCCCATGTGAACAAGCAGAGAAGCATCGCCTCCGTCGTCAACAATCATCTGCGGGCCTTTTCCGCCGGGGAAACGGAGTGCCATATCGGTACACCACCAGTATTCTTCCAGTGTTTCACCTTTCCAGGCAAAAACGGGAACACCTGTTGCAGCAATAGCTGCGGCGGCATGATCCTGTGTAGAGAAGATGTTACAGCTTGCCCAGCGTACATCCGCTCCCAACGCAACTAATGTTTCGATTAACACTGCAGTCTGAATTGTCATGTGCAGTGAGCCGGTGATACGGGCACCTTTCAGAGGTTTCTGATCGGCATATTTCTGGCGAAGCGCCATCAATCCCGGCATTTCGTGTTCGGCGATTTCAATCTCTTTGCGACCGAATTCTGCCAAACCCATATCTGCCACTTTGTAAGGCAGATTAGTTGGAAATAATTGTGACATAAATAATAATTATTTTGAATGTGTGGCAAAGATAAGAAGAACACGCTAATTACCTGTAATAAATTTATAATTTTGCAGGTCGAAAATACAAATAGGGTTTTATAGTTATGAGTATCAAATTAAGGGATAATATCACCAGGGTATTGGGGGTGATTATTGGTTTTATTCTCATTTTTGGATGTACGGACAATAATGACAGCGATGGGCCGGCGGAAAGTAAATATGGTCTTATCCGAATGTCAGAAAATGATTATAATTCCGACAATACGGCTTATATTTTGCAGGATGGCGAACCGGATAGTTTACTTTTCAACCGCAACCAACGTAGCTTTCGTGTAAACGCGCCTTTACAAATTTCTGTAACTGAAAACCAGGAATTTCTTTTCCGCTTTTATAGCCCGAGAGGAATCAAAAATGTAATTGTGTGGGCGACCATAGAAGGATATGAAAAGGAATTGCGATTTGCGGAATTTACACATATACATCCTTTTCAAGAATTCCGGATAAAGATACCTTTTATCAATAACGATAAAATCTATTCTACCCGGGAGGGTGAAGAAGTGATTGTATCGGCAACTCCCGAGATCAATGCTAAAGATTTTAAGTTCAGGATCGAGTCTGCCGATCCGGTCTATCAGGGCATGATCAATGTCAAACCTAAATGGAACATCTGGTTCGGTAAATATTCCGGTTCCAACTGGGGGAGCTTTGGTCCGCATCTTGCTCGTGAAGCGGTAGCCTTGTCCCTGAATATGGCGGCAATGTTCTCCACTTCTTTGTTTGAACAGGAGTTAGATAAATGGAAGGGAAAACTGATTAATAATGGAAACATTGTTGACATCAACACTTTGAAGAAACAAATTACTAATCATTCAGGGTTTTGTTTCGGACGTGTCGTAAATGTGGTAGGACTGGGAGGAGGAAATACCTACGGATTAGGTGAATATGTTTATCTAACCCATTATGCCGACGATGCAAACGGGAGTGACACTCCCTATCACGAAATGGCACATTGTCTCGGCTACGGACACAGTGGTAATATGACTTATTATCCGGCGGAAGGGGGATTCCCGACCGTTTGTATGAAAGTGTATTCGCAACTATCCAGGGAAAAGAAATTGCCGGTTTATTCACGTCGTTTCTTGCATACGAGGCGAAACAAGAACTTGATAGAGAATAAAAATATCTATACCGCTTCGGCCTATATCATTGAAGATCCGGAGCTGGATGCCATAGATGGCGGACTTAGTATTCCTTTTACAGAAACAGACAAAGCCGGCAATGAGGGTTCTCCGCTTTCCTTTACCATTTCTGTACTGGATGTTCCCGGAGCCACCGTTGAAACGTTTCAACCTAAAGCCGCTCACTTGTATCAAAATACACTCTATGTGGCCAACAGTGCTCCCGGCAATTACAGTCTCGAAATCTTTGACGTTTCTTCCGGTATCCGCCATATACGGAGTATTCGGAAATGGACAGATAACAATACAGAAGAGACTTTTGCCGGAGAACCTACTGGTGTAACCCGTTCTTTCAATAAGATATACGTGACAAATGCAGGAAGTCGAACGGATGTGTTCGATGCTTCCACATATGAATTTATAACATGTATCGGAACCGGGGCTTGGGGAGAAGGTGCTTATCAGACTGTGCATGCTTTTGATGTGGCAGCCAGTCAAGGTAGCATCCTGATTCGGGATAAACGTAAACTGGTCGTCGTTTTGGAAAACGACGTACAATCCGGGACGGCACGACGGATTCCTATTTACAGTCGAAGTGTCAATCTAAAAGAAGCTGCCGGAACATATGGAATTGCTGTTAACGAAGAGGGCCTCATATATGTAACTGCCCAAAACACGAAAGAAATTCATATTTTCGATCCGAAAAACATACGGGAAGGTAATAGTGGCTTCATGTATAACAGCGTATCTCTCGGTTTCGAAAATGCGCCGCAATCATTGGCTTTTATTGATAATCGATTATTTGTAACTTTACGTATCAATAGTAAACAGTCTGAACTATGGGAAATAGATCCGTCTAATGGTAAGTTGCTGCAAAACTATACTGCTTCTTTTACCAATCCTGAAAAAATAATGGTTTCCCGCCGAACTTTGCTTGTGGTAGATCGTGGAACTCAAAGTATTAAAGCGATTCCTATAACTGATTTATAGCAAATTATTCCGCGTCGGTATATTGAATAAAAATAGCCGTTGGGCAATGCCAACGGCTATTTTATAAGTAAAAGCCATCTGTTTTATACCGGAGTGATACCTTGTTCGGCCAGCAATTTGAGGCTGAGGTCTTTCAATTTGAACTTCTGTATCTTTCCGCTACCCGTCATCGGGAAGGTATCGACAAAGAAGATATATTTCGGTATCTTATGACGGGCAATCTTTCCACGGCAGAAATCCTTTACCACATCGTCAGTCATCGTAACGCCTTCATGCAGAATGATAAACGCACCGACTTCTTCTCCATATTTCTTGGACGGGACGGCGGCCACTTGGACGTCTTTTACGCCTTCCAGGTGATAAAGGAATTCTTCTATCTCACGCGGGTAGACATTTTCGCCTCCACGGATGATCATATCCTTGATACGGCCGGTGATGCGGTAGTAACCGTTTTCGTCTTTTATACCGAGGTCGCCGCTATGCAGGAAGCCTTCTTTATCGATCACCTCGGCAGTCGCGGCAGGATTGTTATAGTAACCTTTCATGTTGTTGTAACCACGGTTACACATTTCCCCCTGTACGCCAACCGGACATTCCTCGCCTGTTTCAGGATCGATGACACGTACTTCCGTAAATTCAAAGTCGCGGCCAACCGTATTGTGACGTGCTTCTGCCGGATCATCGATACGGGAATGAGTCATACCGGGCGATGTTTCCGTCAGGCCATATACACTGGTTACCTTCATATACATTTTCTCTTCTACCTGACGCATCAGTTCTACCGGGCACAGTGAACCGGCCATGATACCGGTACGGAGCGAAGTCAGGTCGAACATCGGGAACATCGGGTGGTTGAGTTCGGCAATAAACATGGTCGGAACGCCGTAAAGTGCCGTACATCTTTCTTTGTGGATGGACGCCAGCACCACCAGCGGATCGAACTTTTCGACCATCACCTGTGTGCAACCATGTGTCAGTACGTTCATGGAAGCCAATACCACGCCGAAGCAGTGGAAGAGGGGAACGCAGCAACAAAGCTTGTCTTCGGTAGTGAACTTCATATGCTCACCAGTCAGCAGACCGTTGTTGGCTATATTATAGTGCGTCAGCATGACACCTTTCGGGAAACCTGTCGTACCGGAAGTATATTGCATGTTGACAACATCGTGGCAGGTAACGAGCTTCTTGGCATCTTCCAGTTTGTCGTCGCTGATGTTTTCTCCCAGCAATAACAGTTCCGGCGTGTTATACATACCGCGATATTTCTCCTGGCCGATATAAACCACATTCTTCAGTTTCGGGAAACGTTTGCTCTTCAGGTAGCCGCGCTGTGATTCTTTCAGCTCGGGAAGCATAGCATACATCATGTCGATATAGCTGCCATCGAAGACACCGTCGGTGATACACATCGTATGAATATCGGCGTTCTCTACCAGGAATTCCAGTTCATTCTGTTTGTAGTTCGTATTCACTGTGACGGCAACAGCCCCAATCTTGGCAGTTGCATAAAGGAAAGTCAGCCAGTCGGGGACATTGGTTGCCCAGATACCGACATGTGTGCCATGCTCGATTCCGATAGACAGCATTCCTTTAGCCATCCGGTCTACACGGTTGTTGAATTCTTTCCAGGTGAAACGCAGGTCGCGATCCGAGTAAACCAGATATTCTTTATCCGGGATGGTTTCGGCCCAGTGCTCCAACCATTGACCCAGTGTTTTGTCTTGCAATTGTATTTCCATATCCTTCTTTCAATTAATATGGGGTATAAACGACTCCGAGTATCTTAGCTGTACTTTCAGCAGCCGCATGTACATGGTGGGCAACGATCGAGTCGTAATAAATGCTATCGCCTTCTTCCAATATATATGTGTTCTTCCCGTAGTTTATTTCGAGAATACCTTCAAGCACATATATAAACTCTTCTCCTTCATGGGTAGAAAGAACAAAGTCGACACCCTCTTCCGACGGAGCCACATCGATCAGGAACGGCTCCATATGGCGGCCTGACTTATCCTGCGACAGAGAGTGATACTCCATATGTTTGCGGTTCTCCATCGAATTGTTGGTGAAACCGATGCTGTTAGAGTCGTTGCTGTCTTTCTTACGGCAGATTACCGGGCCGAGTTCAGACTGGTCGTCGAGGAATGTACCCAGACGGACTCCCAGTACCCGTGCTATTTTGATGAGTGGTGCGAGCGAAGGAAAATCTACATTACTTTCGATGCGTTCGATCTGTTCTACACTCAGGCCGGAACGTTCGGCCACTTCTTCGATGGAAAGTTGTTTAGAATCACGGATACTTTTAATCTTGGCTCCGATAATTTTGTTGTTTCCCATAAGTATGATTTTATTAGTATATCTTTTAATTTGTAACTAAACGCCGCAAATTTACATTAATATTTTATTTTACCATGTAATTTACTGAAAGAAAAAAAGGACAACCCAATAAAGAGTTGTCCTTTTACGAACTTCCGGAGAAGCTGTTTCTTATTTTCTGATACCAAGCTCTTTGATGATAGCACGGTATCTTGTGATATCAACTTTGATCAGATAATCCAGTAAACGACGACGTTTACCTACTAACATTTTCAGAGCTCTTTCAGTGCTGTAATCCTTGTGATTAGCTTTCAAGTGTTCTGTTAAGTGAGAAATACGAACTGTGAACAGAGCGATCTGGCTTTCTGCAGAACCTGTGTCTGTTGCTGATTTGCCGTACTTTTCGAATAATTCTTTTTTCTTTGCTGAATCTAATTGCATGATTCTTTTTACTTTAATAAATTGATACTATATTATCTAAGCGGCGACAAAGATATGCATAACTTTTTTGTTTGACAACTGTTTTCAGTATCTTTTTTATATTTTGCAACATGAAAATCACATACATATCGTAAAATTGTCGTACTTTTGCAGCCAATAAATTAGTCTTCGATGCAAAAACTCAGAAACATCGCGATTATCGCGCACGTAGACCACGGCAAAACGACGCTTGTGGATAAGATGTTATTAGCCGGTAAGCTTTTCCGTGAAGGACAGGCAGAGCCGGATCAGTTTATGGACAACAATGACTTGGAACGTGAACGAGGAATTACGATCCTGGCCAAGAATGTCTCTATTAATTATAAGGATTATAAAATCAATATTATTGATACTCCGGGGCATGCCGATTTCGGAGGTGAAGTTGAACGTGTATTAAACATGGCTGATGGCTGTCTGCTGTTGGTCGATGCGTTTGAAGGCCCGATGCCTCAGACCCGTTTCGTGTTGCAGAAAGCAATTCAACTGGGGCTGAAGCCGATTGTTGTTATTAATAAGGTAGACAAACCGAACTGCCGTCCGTCGGAAGTGCAGGAAATGGTTTTCGAACTCATGTTCAGTCTGGATGCAACGGAAGAACAGTTGGACTTTCCGACAATCTATGGTTCAGCTAAACAGGGTTGGATGTCGACCGACTGGAAGGAACCGAAGGAAGACATTCTGGCGTTGCTGGATGCCATTATCGAATATATTCCGGAGCCGAAAGTGTTGGAAGGTACTCCCCAGATGTTGATTACTTCGCTCGACTTCTCTAAATATGTGGGACGTATCGCTGTGGGACGTGTTCACCGTGGAGAGTTGAAGGAAGGTCAGGATGTTATGCTGTGTAAGCGTGACGGAACGATGGTGAAATCAAAAATAAAAGAAGTCGATGTGTTTGAAGGTTTGGGACGTACCAAAGTATCTTCAGTCCAGTCGGGTGATATTTGTGCTGTTATCGGAATCGAAGGGTTTGAGATCGGTGAAACAATTGCTGATGTAAATGAACCGGAAGCATTGCCGACGATCGCGATCGATGAGCCGACCATGTCTATGCTCTTTACCATCAACAACTCTCCGTTCTTTGGAAAAGACGGTAAGTTCGTGACATCACGCCATATCTTTGAGCGTCTGCAGAAAGAGTTGGATAAGAACCTGGCATTGCGTGTGGTTCCTACCGATTCGGCCGACTCCTGGTTGGTATATGGCCGTGGCGTACTTCACTTGTCTGTGTTGATCGAAACAATGCGTCGTGAAGGATACGAATTGCAGGTTGGTCAGCCGCAGGTAATCATTAAAGAAATTGACGGAGTAAAATGCGAACCGGTTGAACAGCTGACTATCAATCTCCCGGAAGAGTCTTCCAGCCGTATCATCGATATGGTAACGAAGCGTAAAGGCGAGATGACAATGATGGAAAGCAAGAACGACCGTATGCATCTTGAATTCAATATACCTTCACGTGGTATTATCGGTTTGAACAATGCCGTTCTGACTGCTTCTGCCGGTGAAGCGATCATGGCGCACCGTTTCCTCGAATATCAACCGTGGAAAGGGGAGATCGAACGTCGTAGCAACGGCTCGATCATTGCTATGGAAGGTGGTACGGCATTTGCTTATGCGTTGAACAACCTTCAGTCGCGCGGCCGTTTCTTCATCTCTCCGCAGGAAGATGTTTATGCCGGTCAGGTGGTTGGTGAACACACTAAGGAAGGTGATCTGGTAGTAAACGTAACGAAGTCGAAGAAACTGACCAATATGCGTGCTTCAGGTTCTGATGATAAAGTATCATTGGCTCCTCCTATCGTATTCAGTCTGGAAGATGCTTTGGAGTATATCAAAGGAGATGAATATGTAGAGATCACACCGAACTATATGCGTATGCGTAAGATCATCCTGGATGAAACGGAGCGTAAGCGTCAGGGTAGATAATAAGAAGTAATATACTATAATAGAAAACGGATGGCTCTGTAAAGAACCATCCGTTTTTGTTTCTAAGAATCGTAAACTGCTTACTTTACGATCACTTTGGTTGTCGTTGTTTTACCGGATGCCGACAGGCGTACGATGTAGATGCCGCTACCGGCCGGGATCTGTTCGGATGCGCTGATGGTATCGTTATAAACAATTTGTCCGTTCATTCTGATAATCATTGCATTCATCGTTGTTGCCGGTTCGATGCGGATCGCTCCCCTTAGTCCGTATATACGGCTTTCGGAAAGGATTTCTTCGATACCTGTTGCAGTGCTATTTACCGTTACTTCGCACAGGGCGGTGTAACCGCCGTCTTCAGTTGTGGCGATGATTGTAGCATTGCCGCCTTTTATTGCTTTCACTGTCCCGTCTGAAGTAACCGTTGCCACTTTGGGATCGGTACTGATCCATTTAACAGACTTATTGGTTGCATCTGTCGGAGTGATCGTGGGTATCAGTTGATACGTTTTTCCGGTTTGCAACTCCAGTGTTGTTTTATCGAGCGTGATACCGGTGACTGCTGTTTCTTTATCACCCGGTTTTTCCGGCTCTTCCGGTTTTCCCGGATCGACTGTGCCCGATTTGAAAGTGATAGTCAGTGTGAAGTCGTTAGCTGGGGCTGTACATGTCCAGAAAAGTACTTTGTCGTTGGCATCTTTATTTACAGAATGATCTACTCCCATGACGCTTTCTATTTCACCTTTTACCGGGGTGATGGTCAACTGCATTCCTTGTTGTATCAAGTCACCGCTTTTTACTTCAACGCCGCTTGCATTCGTTATCAGTGCTTCCCCATTGGCATTTCCAGCTTTTTGGATGGTTACTGTATGGGTTTGTACATCCAACAGGCTGACATAAACTTTTAAACCGTTAAGAGTTGAAGCGTCATAATTCGTATTTGTAGTAGTGAATGAAACTGATTGTTCTCCGGCTGCATTTACCGTAGCATTCTCACTTGCCCACTTAAAGGAACCGGCTATTGGTTGTCCGTTTAAACTAACCGAACCTCCTGTAAGTGTCGAAGTGGAAAGGGCGGCTCCTGTCAAAACGCCATTTGCGGTAGGTAAGACGATCGTCGTTTTATCACCCGTAGTGAGCTTCGCTTGCTCAATCTTTAATGTACCTACTTTTGTCGCAGTCGCAGCTGTATGCGTCTCACTTTCTTTACAAGATGCATAAATATCATATGAAGCAACATTAACCGGGGCAGCCTGATTTTCATCTTGTTTATAAGTGAATATCCACTCATCGGCAGCTACTGATGCAGGGAGAGTTAGTTGGGTAGCAGTAACGTTGACTGGCATACTGGTATAAGCTGTCTCAATGCTTTGGGAGGAAGAATTGATCTTGACCTCTTCTTTTTTCACAAAAGCTTGTGAAGCATTAATTGTCATGTCCTTGTCTTCGATTGTAAATGTGTGATCCGCACCCAAAGACTTACTATCAACTGTAACTTTGCTCCAATCGATCCTATAACCCGGATTTGCTTTTAAGGTAACCGTAAGCTTCAAACCTACCATTAACTTCTGGCCGCTGGTTACATCTGCATCCTGATTTTTGAGGCCGACAACTCCGTTTTCAGAGCCATTGATTGTTATAGTTTTAGTTTCTGCTTTATTCTTCATCTCGGTTGTCTGTGGAGCCTTAACAGTAACCGGTGATATGTTCGGATCTTCCGGATAGAAAGTGATCGTTTCAAAAGTTACTTCTCCACTTGTCTTTGTTAACAATAAAGACTTTCTTTCCGTTACACCTCCTTTTCTCCATACACCTTTTACTGTTGTAGTGTTGGCTACTTCTTTCCCCGTTGCCTGATTATTTATTTCTTCTGCTGCCGGAATATCCAGAATACCCGGCAGAGCCTTTTCAATGATCAGGGTACGTGTTTCGTTTACAGCTTTATATATATCATCTGCAGGACGAGTAATAACAACGGTATATGTATTGGCTGCAATTGGATCTGTGTAATTCGAATTGCCGGAAGCTCTGTACTTGATGTTGAAGTTACCCAGATTATTAGCTGTTTCGACAGCGTATTCCTGTATATTCGAGTTGTAGGTAACGGTGGTTACTTCCGGATTCAGTATTTTCAGATCGACCAACTGACGTATATCGACGGTAATGGTTGTCGGCCCTTCTACTATTATTTCACTACCGTTGGCTACCGGTTTGTTATTGACTAACAGTGAAATGATCTTGTAGTTGTCGGCATTCTTTTCTTTGGCCGATACCTGCAATTTACTTTTGTAGGCATATTTACTGCCGGAAGAGGCTACACCACTGACAGTAATATCTGCTAGCCCCAACCCATCGGTAGATACCAGATATTCTTCCGGTTCGAAGGTGGCGACTACTGCCATATCATCGTTTACGGTAGCCAGGCCGGTTTTTGTAATATCCGTACCGCCTGCCCGTAATTCTTTCAAACGATAACCTTTATTCGGAACGGCGATGATATTAACCGTACTCCCTTTTACAACCGAAGAGTTCGGGGTGACAATATCATTCCCTTGTTTCATTACAACCGTACCATTTTCCATTGAAGAAACGCTGATCATATATTGATCAGGAACGATCTCTTTAAACGTGGCTGCGATTGTATAAGATCCTTCTTTCTCTCCACCTACAACGAAGCTGGTTGCATCTGTTTCCGGATCGGTGCCGTTAGCATTCTCTTTTTTATAGGTATATCCGCATTTCACAACTTCCTTACTCTCATTCGGTTTTGCTGTAAGCGTCAGGGTGGTTCCGACTTCGATGTCAATACCTGTTGTGTTTAGAGATAAAGCTGTTGTCCCGTTTCTGACTTCTACCGTACCATCAGTCATAGTTGCTAATTTGACTTTGCGGGTCGCTTTGGCAAACTCTGCGGTGATAACTGTTCCATCCTCCACAGTACTGAATTCTTTTGTTACGGCTGTTTCTGAATCGGCACTTTCTGCATTAGAAGGTATTACCCATTTTACAAACTTATATCCAGCATCCGGAGTGGCTGTTGCTTTTATATCTGCAAAAGCGTCCGTTGTTCCTACATATTTATTATCGGCAGTTGCTTTATCAATTGTAACCGTACCGCCAACCGTCTGCTTAACCGTCACGGTGGCTACTTTCTTGGCCGCGACACTGATCGCTGAAACTTTTACGGCATTGTAGATAGCTGAAGAGTCAGGTGTGAAGGTTGCTGCATAATTATTGGTACCGCCTTTCAGAGCCAGATTCGGATTATCCCATGACCAGGTGCCTGCTATCACATGGTCTGCCTTACCATCAACCGTAACTTTACCACCTGTAAAGGTAACAGTAGAAAGCGGCTGGCCTTGCAAAGCTCCGGTGCTAACCGTTGGATTGGTTGCTACACTCAATGTTATTTTCTCATTGATGACCAGAGGAACTACCATATCCACTCCTTTATGATTGAAAGTTTCGTCTGTTTTTAGCTTTATATAATATGTACCGGCGTTATTAATCTTATCAAGGGTGGTGCTAGTCGTACATGCCTTGTCCGAATAATAGGTCGGTGTCAAAGTTAAATCTGCAATATCGGTGGTAACCGTGACAGCGGTTGCGCCGCTGGTGGTATTCACCGTTTGTTCCGTGCCACTGATTGTCACTTTCACTTCCGGTTTATCCACCCATTTCAGCACGATGTCAGTCTTTTCTTTGAGTTCTCCTAATGCAAAAGAGTAGGTGTTGCGTCCTTTATCGGTACCGGTCGTCTGAAATGCACCGTTAGCCGCTGATAACTTATCCGTGTTATTCACCGTAAAACTTTCCAGCATTTTCTGTGCTTCAGCCACCATGATGATCTTTGCGTCCGTGTTGTATGTGACTTTCTGATCCAACGTGGATGGCTTCTGGGGGGTGCTATGAAACAAAAGCGTTTCATACTTATCGTCACTTGTTGTCTTTTTCGCTCTCAGGGTATCTGAACCTCCTCCGTTATTCGTAACATTCAGGGTAACCTTGAATGTGGGAACTTCCGGAGCTGCTTTTGTCTGGGCATATATCGTCGGAGCCACTGCAAGGAGGGCCAGAGATATAAGGTATTTTATCTTTTTCATATTCTCTATTGTTTAAATTGTTACTTAACTATTACTTTCTGTCTGTTTACAACATAGATACCGGCTGGTACGGCAATCTGATAATCGCCGGATACACGGTCGTTGAAATAAACATGTCCTACTATATCGACCACCGTTACCAGTACCGGAGCAGCCGTATGAACTGTAATTGTTCCTTTGCCTGTCTGAACATAATAGCCGGCAACCGGTGTGATTTCGTTACCGGTCGGTGTTTCATCGACACGCAGCGAACGCAGTGTTGAGGTTGTCTGTTTGTCAGCCAGTACAAAGCTCTGGAAGGCTTTGATTGTCGGGTTGTCTTTGCGCTCGAAGGTAGTGCCGTCCGAACTCAATATATAAGCTGTTTGCGTCAGCTGGATATCGTAGGTGTTGGGATTTGCTACCATTTTAAAGTGCTCCGTTCCGCTTTTCATTACAAGATTGGCTGCTTCCGGTATTACCGGAGCCTCCGGTTCTGCTTTAGATGCCAACGAGATAGAACCGCTTGAAGTAACAACGATCTTACTGTTTGCATTGGCGGCTATGATACAGGTGGCAGCGGGTCTTGTATTTTGGGAGCTTACCTCGAATATTGGGGCAGTGGCTTTGATATTGGCTGTCCAGATACCATCATTCTCTTTGGCAACGGTTTGGATATCCTTTGTACCTTCAACGTCTTTAACCGTACCGATTGTGTATGGGAAACCGAAAGCTTTCCAGCTCTTTGCTACGTTATAAGTCAACTGTACTGCTCTGGCTGTTACGTTGGCACTGGTTTTCAGCTGTGCCGTTTCTGCCATGAAGACGGTATCCAAAGCCATATCGACGTTGATCGTCAGCGTTGCATTGTCGGCAATTTCAACCGAACGGTTGGCGTTGTTGGCATTGTTCCAGGTGGTGCTGGTCGGAACTTTTACCCGGTTATCGCCGACAGCAACTGTGCTAAACTTAGTAGCTGTTTGCTTTAGATAGAAAACGGGCTTGTCGGAAATTGAATTAGCAAATTCCTTTGCTGCCGTTTCCCCTGTTACTAAATAGCCGTCTTTACAATGGAAAACTATATTGTCGGGGATAGTATATGCTTCCCATGTCTTTGCAGTATTTGGTTTTTGAAAAAAGTTGTCTTTAGCAGCATTTAATGAACGCAGCGTTTTGTCTACTGTTGTATCTGTTGCCATAATCATATCTCCAGCGTGCGCTATTGGTTCATGATAATACACTGTATCATACAATTCTCCAAAGTCAATAGTCGCAAGAATAGTTGCTGATGCATTTCTGAAAGCACCTTCTGGCTTATTTATTATGATACAATCTTTATCATCCTGATCTTTTAATTGTATCTGGTTACCTTCAATGATAATAGTGTTGTTATCTTCTGCTAAATCCTGACCATAGCTTACCAGGGTTGGATTAGTTTGACTTTTTAAAGTTCTGATAATACTTCGGCCTTTTATCGTTATCGTGTTATTCTGGGCATATTTGTCTTTCCCATCTGACTTATATGGATTGCTATTAAACAGAATAGGAGTCATTGATGCGGTTTGCTTTGCCCTAAACTCGTTTCCTATGTACGAATCTTCGATCGTAACTTTATTGTTTGAAGCCTGCAATATGAGTGCGCCAAAACTATCGGACGGGCCGTTGTTTTTCGTGATACCAGTTAATGTACTTCCTCCTAAAACATTAATGATCATATTTTCAGATCCAAACGAATAGATAGCTCCATATCCTGAAAGAAGAGATTTATTCTTTACCGTTATAGTTTGATTACCTGCATATTTTGCATAAATGCAATAATGGTTATTCAGTAATATGGTTGTATTATCTAAAGTGACAGGTGTTTTCTCATGGAAGATATATACTCCATACTGGCAACTTCCTTCTTCAGTGTTTCCATTTACTTTTACATTAGTAAGAGAGATATCTTTCATGATGCCATCCACTAGAATGCAACTTTGGCAATTAGCGTTTAGATTAACAACAGAATTTTTTAATGCTAAACGACCTGTTGCATTTGGTGCTGTATAAAACACATGCTGATGTTGTTTGGCTGGTAACATCGTATTGTACGCTCCATATCCTGCAGTCTGATTATTAAACAGGCAATTCTCAACCAGTAGATTTACATTTCCTTTTATTCCAATCAAAGGCTTACAAGAATCCGTGCCACTTACCTTTTGTGGTGCATAATCGAACTTGATCCCTTTGATAGCAATACGGGTGGTATCGGTTGCGGAGTCATCGGGCGAAAGAGTGATTGCACCTTTAAGTATAGTCTTTGTCGTGTCTGTTCCCGATAGGGTTAAATTCTTGTTTACAGTAAAAAGCGTATTGCTAAAATCATACTCTGCTTCTGCCAATTGGATGGAACATTTGCGCGGACCGGCATTTAAGGCGGTAACAGCCGCATTGAAATCGCCACTTGTTTCAATTTCCATGTTTACAGAGTCGGTCGCTACTGTAAATTTACTCAAATCTTTAATGGCGGCAGGGACAAAGAAGTTTCGGTACTCATTGTTTTTATCTGCGTATAATACGGAAGATGGCTTTTTATTGTCTACGCCATAAGTGATCGAACCTTTCCAGCCGTCAGCCAAAACTATTTTGTTGTTTTCGCCTATATGCTCCTCTCCATCCTTGTCTGTCGCTTTTGTTTCTGAGTATGCCAATACCGGATTGGAAACATCCCCCCGATCCATGTATAAAGAAGATGTACCTTTCAATGTCACTGTGTTGCCGGTTACATTCCGTACATAACTACTGGTAGTAGAATATCTGATTTGAAAAGAAATGACTGCCTGTCCTTGTGTCGACTCAGCCGTATGCAGGGCTGCAACATAAGTGTCTTCTAATTGTATCTTGCCATTTTGTGTACTTTCCAATATTAAGGTTGCGAAGCCATTACTGGGGGCATTGGTCTCCCAATTCATAGTGAATTTATCACCATAACTATTGGTTCCATACAAATACGAATCTGTTATAGTGATATCCGGTTGTCCCAAAGAAGCATAAATGGCGCACCAACCTTCCAGTTTAGAACTTTTGACTTTGATTTCATTAGTAGCTTGTCCTCTTACCCACATTGCATAATGTTTAGGAGCATTAATATGTGAATCTTCAATATTTACACTATACTTATTAGTTGCTGTTTCCTTGTTTATTTTTAAACCCGAGTCAGGGCTGTACAATGCAACCTCTTTCAACGAAATAGTTCCTCCATCGGCCTTATTCGAATATTCCACTCCAGACACATCTCCCGAAACAGATATACGTAATTGGGATAATACTACCGGCTCGGTGGTAGCAACTGTTATTGGCTTGGTAATGACCGAACCGGCCTCTGTGCTATCCTTTCCTTGGATAGTCAGTTTCTTGTCGATAGTCAGTGCTTCAGCGTATGTTCCGCTTTTAAGAATAATAGAATCACCGCTACTGGCGGCTGTTATAGCAGCTGCTACTGTTTTGTAGGGTTTGTCTTGTGAGCCATCATTGTTAATATTAACACCAGTGTTTGCATCTACATAAATTGTAGTTTGTGCTTGCAGCCAGCTACTGCTGGCTAGTAGTCCGATGCCTAGTGCCAGTAGAAGATGTAAGGTTCGTTTGCCGCCGGAGGGGGTCGGTTGTCCGGTAGCTGCCATGTTGTGGTTCGACGATGGCCTGTCAATCATTTTGTGTAAAGTTACCCTTTTCATATTGAAAACTTATTAGGGTATCCATCAATTCCCAGAATGGATGTTGTAAAAATAAAGAAGGCGTAGGAACTGTTGATATATCTTTTAATGAGGCTCTCGACTGCCCAATGCACTGATATAAACAACAACCCACGCCCTTTATCTTGTTAATCCATACAAATGTACAAATATATACACCTATGAATAGGTATAACAAGGAAAGGCACGTGAGCGTTCTTGTTGTCTATTATCCAGTGCATTTGAAATTGTCGAGATTTCATTAAAAGGATAATATCTTTAAAACGCTTCCGTAATCAATAAAATGTACTGACCGGTAACGCTTTACCGGAGTACGTAGCAAAAGTATGGAGTATCATCGGATAAAACAAGTAAAACCCGGTTATTTTTCACACATCTTCCGAAATTCGGTATTTGTAAAGATTTCAGGCACTGTGCCTTTGTGATCTGTCATGTTAAGCACGGGAACAGGATCTCCTATTGCAGTGGGAGTTTATCCCCATTGCAGTGGGGAACATTCCCCGTTGTTGTGGGGGATAATCCCCGTAGTAGTGGGGAATATTCCCCACATGAATAAAAGAAGTGGGGAATTTTAACTGGTAAAACATTCTACAAGGTCGCCGCATGGTTGTAAACCTGCAACACATCCTCTATTACTTCGAAGTTTATATCATTGTCTTTAATGTATTTCCTTAATACCTCTTTATGTTCCGGATAAGCTTTCAGGAATTGTTTCTCGCTGGAGAAACGATATTGCTTGCCGCCTCGTTCGATGCGGAATATCTTGAATATGCTGGTTAGGATAAGTTTTTCTGTTTCCAGTTTATGTACGGTGGCTCCGGCCTGGAAGGTGGAATAAGACTCTACAGCCGAGGTTTCCGAACGTCCTCCGTATCCAACCTGTTTCCCTTCCCAACGCATCGAACCTTTGTATTGGACGAAAAGAGGTGGATTCATTTGCAGTACTTCCGTGGCTCCGTCTTTGGTAGGCAGGAAGATCCTGTCCCCGATCTTGATCGTTGCGACCATCTCCGGTTCGAGGAATTCTTTTATGTTGTTATTATCGTTTGGGTCAAGAAAGAGGAATTTCTTGATCGGCAGGCTATAGTTCATCGGAACCTGGAATTGACGGCCGTCTTTGTAAAAGACGTATCCATCCTGAAAACCTTTCAACAGAAATTGTGTACTGTCTATCTGAGCAACAAGGCCGGTAGTATGCACGATACAAATCAGGCAAAAGAGTAGAATTCGTTTCATAACTAGTCTATTAAGTGGTTTCTGATCCATTTGTTTCCTGCTGTAAATATAAACTATTTATGGGTCATTCCGATAGGATACAGGTATATTTTAGGACATAAAAAAAGAGGGAACCTTTTGGGCTCCCTCTTTGTATGTAGGTTGTAAACTTACTTACTTAACTAAGCTAGCGAAATCTGCGTTAGTTGCATATTTTGCAAATTCCAGATCGATAGCAGCTTCTTTAGCCATAGCTTTGTCAGCAGCGATAGCAGCTTTCAGGTTGCTGATAACTGCGTTTGCATCGTTTGTACGAGCTGCAACAACAGCCTTCAGGTAAGAAGTAGTAGCGTCAGGGTTAGCAACAGCGTTCAGAGTCTGAGAAGCTTTGCTATAATCCTTAACTAACAACTGAGCCAAAGCAGCGTTGTTTGTCTTAACTGAACCGAAAGAGTTAACAGCCTTAGCATATTCGCCTTGTTCCAGGTAAAGAACACCCAGAGCTTCGCCTAATTCAGCTACACCAGCAGCGTTACCGAACAATTGCTGAGCTTTAGCTTGGTCACCCTTAGTAAGAGCGATAAGACCTAAGTTCATGTTAGCTTCGTTGTTAGCCTTAACAGAGTTAGATTTGTTGAACATCTGTTCAGCCTTAGCCAGGTCACCAGCCTTGAACGCCATCATACCGATGTTGTTCCAAGTACGGTAGCAGTTAGGATACAATTCAGAAGCTTTTGTATAGATAGCCATCTTTTCAGCATCGTTGTTAGTCAGAGTAGCAGCATACAGAATTTCTTCGATGTTCAGTTCTGAAGGATTGCTCTTAGCCAATGCGCTGATTTCGTCGTCAGACTTACCGATGATTTCGATGTTAGCAGTCAAACGAGAACGACGCAACTGAGGTAAGATAGTTTCAGCCAGGTCAGAATAAACAACAGAGATATTTTTGATTTCTTTTTCTCTTGTTTCAGGATCCTGATACATAGAGATAACTCTTAATACGAGGTCTTTGTCCTGCAGGTTAGAAGCAGATACCAATTCTTTGAAACCTTCCCAGTCCTGAGCAGTGTAACGAGCGTCAACCGGAGCGTCAACTTTCATTTTCTTCAACTCTTTGTTCAGATATTTAGAAGTGTTACCTTCACGTCTTTCTGCCAGACCTGTATTCAACTTAACACCACCATCAGGAGATGCATAAGCAGAGATTTCGATTGCTACGTTCTGATTAGGAGCTTCGTCAGCGTTTTTAACCAGTTCTTTCCATTCTTTGATTGCGTCAGAGTTCAACTCTTTAGCACGCAATTCAGCCTGTTGGATAAGGAACATGATGTTTGCATCGTGAGCTTCTTTGATGATGCGCTGGAATTTGTCAGCAGCGATAGCAGCAGTTGCAGTAGCAGCGTCAGCCAGTTCAGAAGTAGCGATTACACCTTCACCGATTTTTACGTCTGGCAATTTAACTGTTTTGTTCTTGATCTTTGCGTCGAAAGTCAAATACAATTCAGATTTTTTCATTTCCGGTTTGTAAGTAAATGCAGACTTCATAGTTACGTTGCCACCTTCTTTCTGTGCAATAACCTGATTGTTGCCTTTTACTTTTTCACCTTGGTAAGTGTAAGATGTTCCCCATGCTTCACCACCTGCGTAACGAAGAACCGGAGTTACTGTTACAACAGCTTTTTTGTTGAACCATTTTGCAGGGAATGTTGCGTTGATAGTTACCGGAACTTTGCCTCCGATAGCCTCTAGCGGCTGCGGCTCAGCTTTGATATACTCTTCAGCTAGCGGTTTCAACTTGTTAGAACAAGAAGAAAGGGTTAAAATTGCTGCCATTACGAAGAATGACAATAAAAACTTTTTGTTCATAATTTGATGTAAGTTTAAAATGTTACTATGTTTATATATTCACTTTCAATTGTCCCTTAGCCATCAAAGTGCAAAACTAAAGCATTTTTTTGTTATGAATAGCAAAGATACAATAAAATCTTTCTAATTAATACTTATTAATGAATCGGCAACCTCTTTTTGGCTGAAATGGATGCAAATAGTAGTATTTATGGCCTTTCTTAAGGCGACTACTCCGATGTAATTAGGTTAATTTTTTGTATTTGCTTTGTCTTTGATCATACAACAATCTGGTATTTCCGACTCACTTATTGTGTATTTTTGATTAAAATAATATCTTTTGCGTGAAACTTTCATTATTGTAAGTAACCTGTATCAGATAGATCCCTGCTGTGGCAGAGGGTGTTGTCACTGTATTTTGCCCGGCGTAGACCGTGCCGCCCTGCAATGTTTTTCCATCTGCCGTGAATAAAGTATACCGGGCTTGCCGGATATCTTCCGGTAGCAGGACATGAACTGTTCCGGGATTTGCCCCCATAAAGATACGGATAGGATTACTTTTTTCGATCGAAGCATTGGCTGATGCCGTGTTATACTGAATGACCGGATCCACAAACAAGGATGTGCTCATCGGTGATGCCGGGTGAGCGGTTGCCTCTATCCATTGCCCTTTATAATTGATCCATGTGGTGTTCTTGGTGGTTTCTCCTTTCGGAAGGTTGAATGCCGAGAAGGAAACATTCTCTGTAGAAGACTTGATTCTGTATCCGACAAAGAAAGTTCCGGACACCGCTACCGGTTCGGAAAATGTAATAAATGATTCCTGATCGCGGTTCAATGGCTTGGAGACGCTTTCGAAGTCTTCTTTCTCAAACGTTGTGAATTTCGGTTGGAATGATTCGGAATGTAAAAGCCTTTCCGGTTTGTCGGAGCCACTGTATACGGTTATTTCTATGTCGATGTTTTTAGAGTCGCTGATAGCCGGATTGACTATATAAGTGCCGAAAATAGTGGCATCGCCAGTCGTTTTGTAAATCTCTGCAAACTCGGTCATGCCTAATGAGTTGTTTCCGAAAGCCGGCCCTGTTCCGGGTGAGGGGAGGGCTGTCGTTTCTATCGTGCTTGTTTTACCGCTTTCACTAATGTTACTCAGGCGGATAGCGGGTGTGGTACTATAAGGGTCGAGGCCATTACAGGTGAGTTCTTTGTTTCGGTTGGCAGGGTCGAGCCATGCTTTTAATTGTTTGTCGGCATCAGAGGAAAAATCCCAGCTTTTGGCTAATGCGAAATAGTAATCGTCGTATGGCTGTGAACAACTTGCTCCTCCTCCGGAAAGTCCTCCGATTATCTGATTGTTGTTGTCGAATAAGGCAGAACCAGAAGAGCCGTCCTGTGTACTTCCTTCTGCCCATTCCTTGACATGCCAGTGTCCATTCTTCTCAAAAAAAGAAAAAGAAGTTAATACAACACTTTCTGCTTTTGCAAATCTTTTTACGGATGCCTTTGGATGATGTATACTGATATAAGGCGCAGTTCCCTGATTCTTTGCATTCCATCCGGCATAATAAGGCTGATAGTAAACTGGTGGAGTTTCTATTAGTTCTAGTAATGCCATATCTGTATTTTCATTGGTCGCCCTGAAAAGGGTTGATGCCATTGACATTTCTTCTGTGCCTCTCATAACGGGGTCACAAAGCGGACTTTCATAATTGAAAAAGGTAACGATATTGCCTGCTACTTGTTCATAGTCAGGTTGAATCTGAAATCGATTGTTCAGGCAATGGGAGGCTGTCAGAATATAAGGTTTACCGTCATTTTCCGTATTATTAATTAATGTACCCGTACAAGCTGTTTCTCCATTGATAACGATCAGAATGATGCTTCGCCCGATCTCGTCATATTTATCTGTTTCCTCTTGCAGGTAGACCAATGGTTTCATGCACCATAAAAAAGGATCTTCTCCTTTGGGCTCATATCTTTTAAATCCCCGATAATCATGGTTCACTTCGCCAACCTTCAACTTGCCGTGAAACGGAGCATTTGCAGGTTCCTGGTATTCGATGATCAATTCGTCTCCCTTCACCGGTGCAACAGGCAATAATCCCAGTTCCGAATTATTAAGCTGGTTGAATGAACCCAATATATGTGTCTGATCAGGATTATAAAGGAAAAGCCGGGCACCTTCCGGCACTTCATATTCCGAGAATAATACATTAATAGAGTAAGCCCCGGCTGAGCGTATACCCAGACGCCATACCCGGGTACCATCCGCCAGTGTAAAGCGAGTACCCGAATTTTCCGGTGTAAAGTCCGTCATAAACTTATAGGCAAAGTGATAACCACTGCGCAAATCACTTTCATTTAGGGAGTCGATACGTAGTTGCTCTTTTATATCAAAGGATGGCATTTCTTTGAATATGCTACCGGAGCGGGTGTTGATTTCCGTCATCGGAAGTGGTTTGCCTCCGTGACTTATCTGTGCTGTCAAATGGTTGGTTATGAGCAGACACAATGTGAAAAATATGGTAAGCTTTTTCATATTCATGCAAATATATGTTTTTCTTTTCAAAACCTCTCCCGTATTTCGTGATTTTTATCTAAGTTTGCCATGCGAAAACGGATCATTCTTGAATTATAAAACCAATATTACATAATTAAATAATAAAGATATGGCAACACCTCCTTTCAAGTATCAGGAACCGTTCCCACTGGGACCGGATACTACAGAGTATTATCTGCTTACAAAAGATTATGTGTCGGTATCCGAATTTGAAGGACAACCGATGCTGAAAATTGCAAAAGAAGGACTAACGGCAATGGCTAACGCTGCTTTCCGTGATGTGGCTTTTATGCTTCGTCCCGAACATAACGAACAGGTTGCTAAGATCCTGAGTGATCCGGAAGCCAGCGACAACGACAAATTTGTTGCCCTGACTTTCCTTCGTAATGCCGAAGTTTCAGCCAAAGGCCAGCTTCCTTTCTGTCAGGATACAGGTACAGCAATCATCCACGGTGAAAAAGGCCAGCATGTCTGGACAGGTTATTGCGATGAAGAAGCGTTGTCGTTGGGTGTTTACAAAACATATACAGAAGAAAACCTGCGTTATTCTCAGAATGCTCCGTTGAATATGTATGACGAGGTAAATACAAAATGTAATTTGCCTGCACAGATTGACCTGGAAGCAACTGAAGGTATGGAATATAAATTCCTTTGTGTAGCAAAAGGCGGTGGTTCTGCCAACAAGACTTATTTGTTCCAGGAAACAAAAGCGATCCTGAATCCGACAACTCTGGTTCCTTTCCTGGTTGAAAAGATGAAGACATTAGGAACGGCTGCTTGCCCTCCTTATCATATTGCATTCGTTATCGGCGGTACTTCAGCAGAAAAGAACCTGCTGACTGTTAAGCTGGCTTCTACTCATTATTATGACAATTTGCCTACAAGCGGCAACGAAGGCGGACGTGCTTTCCGTGATATCGAACTTGAAAAGCAAGTATTGGAAGCTGCTCACAACATTGGTCTGGGTGCTCAGTTCGGTGGTAAATATTATGCACACGACGTACGTATCGTTCGTCTGCCCCGTCACGGTGCTTCTTGTCCGGTGGGTATGGGTGTTTCCTGTTCTGCGGATCGTAATATTAAATGTAAGATCAATAAAGATGGTATCTGGATCGAAAAGATGGATTCCAACCCAGGCCGTCTGATCCCTGCAGAATTGCGTAAAGCCGGTGAAGGTAACGCAGTTAAGATCAATCTGAACCAGCCGATGGCAGATATCCTGAAAGAACTGACCAAATATCCGGTTTCAACCCGCCTTTCTTTGAGCGGTACAATCGTGGTGGGCCGCGACATCGCTCACGCAAAACTGAAAGAACGTATCGATAAGGGCGAAGGTCTGCCTCAGTATATCAAAGATCATCCTATTTATTATGCAGGCCCGGCCAAGACTCCGGCAGGAATGGCTTCCGGTTCGTTTGGCCCGACAACTGCCGGTCGTATGGACTCATATGTCGACCTGTTCCAGGACAACGGCGGTAGCATGATCATGATCGCTAAAGGTAACCGTAGCCAGCAGGTAACAGACGCTTGCCAGAAACATGGTGGTTTCTACCTGGGAAGTATCGGTGGTCCGGCTGCTATCCTTGCACAGGAAAGTATCAAGAAGGTAGAATGTCTGGAATATCCTGAACTGGGAATGGAAGCAATCTGGAAGATCGAAGTAGAAGATTTCCCTGCCTTCATCCTGGTTGACGATAAAGGAAACGATTTCTTCAAACAACTGAAACCGCGTTGCTCTTGCAGTAAATAAAAACAATTAATTATAAGAGGTAAGAAACCTGTTCTCTGTTAAGGGAGCAGGTTTTTTCTTTATTGTATTTTGCTGTCGATGATTATGGGCAAGCTTGTTGATAATTATCGACAGGTTTACCCATAATTGTAAACAGGCTTGCTGATAATTGTGAGCAAGCAGGTTTAATGGAACGAGGTAAAAAAAGAGCTACCCGAATTGCGGATAGCTCTTTATATAATGTATAAGAAAGTCGTTTATTAACGATCGCCACGGTTATTGCGATCGCCGCGATCCTGACGAGGGCCACGGTCACTGCGGTCGCCACGTTCTGGTCTCGGGCCTCTTTCTGGTCTCGGCGGACGTTCTTCGTAACCTTCCGGCTTTGGCAACAATACCTTGCGTGAAAGTTTGAACTTACCGGTCTTTGCGTCGATGTCTACCAGCTTAACCTGGATCGTATCGCCTTCTTTCAAACCAGCCTGTTCTACTGTTTCCAGACGAGCCCAGTCGATTTCAGAGATATGAAGCAGACCGTCTTTGCCCGGCATGAATTCAACGAATGCACCGTAAGGCATGATAGAAGAGATCTTTCCTTCGTATACTTCGCCTACTTCCGGAACGGCAACGATACCTTTGATTGCTCTGATAGCAGCATCGATAGTATCTTTGTTTGTTCCTGAAATCTCGATTCTACCGAATCCGTCAACTTCTTCAATCGTGATAACAGCACCTGTTTTTTCCTGGATACCCTGGATGATCTTTCCGCCCGGGCCGATTACGGCTCCGATGAATTCTTTACCAATCATCATCGTTTCGATACGAGGTGCATGCGGTTTCAGATCTTCACGGGTTGTCGGTTGAGCTTCCATGATCTTGCCTAAGATGTGCATACGGCCTTCTCTTGCCTGAGCTAATGCGTTTTCAAGGATTTCGTATGACAGTCCGTCTACCTTGATGTCCATCTGAGTAGCAGTGATACCGTCTTTTGTACCTGTTACCTTGAAGTCCATATCTCCCAGGTGGTCTTCGTCTCCTAAGATATCGGAAAGGATAGCATAGTTCTGACCTTTGTTTTCAGAGATCAACCCCATTGCGATACCTGATACCGGTTTCTTCATCGGAACACCGGCATCTCTCAGAGCCAGCGTACCTGCACAAACTGTTGCCATAGAAGAAGAACCGTTTGATTCGAGGATGTCAGAGATTACGCGGATAACGTAGGGGTAATCTTCCGGTATCATGCGTTTCAATGCACGGTGAGCCAGGTTTCCGTGACCTATTTCGCGACGTCCTACACCACGCTGAGCTTTTGCTTCACCGGTAGAGAACGGAGGGAAGTTATAATGTAAAAGGAAACGTTCTTTGCTGTGGTTCAGTACGTCGTCAACCATTTTTTCGTCGGCTTTGGTACCAAGCGTAACAGTTGTCAGTGACTGCGTTTCACCACGAGTGAAGACTGCTGAACCGTGAGGTCCCGGAAGATAATCTGTTTCGATCCAGATCGGACGGATCTCAGTTGTCTTACGGCCGTCCAGACGTTTACCTTCGTCGAGGATTGCACGGCGCATAGCTTCTTTTTCTACATCGTGGTAGTAACGGCCGATCATTTCAGCCTTTTCTGCCAGTTCTTCTTCAGAGAAGTTGGCTTTATATTCTTCTACGATTGCCTCGAAAGCATCGTGACGCTGGTGTTTGTCTGTACCTGATGTCGCAACAGCATACGCTTTAGCGAAACATTTGTCGTGTACATCCTTACGTAATTCGTCATCATTTACTTCATGGCAATATTCACGTTTTACCAGCTTGCCGCAAGCTTCAGACAGTTCGATCTGTGCCTGGCACTGTATTTTAATCGCCTCGTGAGCAACCTTAATGGCTTCAAGCATTTCAGATTCCTGTACTTCAGACATCTCACCTTCCACCATCATGATGTTGTCGATAGTTGCACCAACCATCATATCGATATCTGCTTTTTCCAATTCTAAGAATGTCGGGTTGATAATGAATTTACCATCGACACGTGCTACACGCACCTCGGAGATCGGACCGTTGAAAGGAATATCTGAAACAGCCAGAGCTGCAGAAGCGGCTAAACCGGCCAGTGCATCCGGCATGTCTTCGCCGTCAGAAGAAAACAATATAACGTTTACATATACTTCAGCATGGTAGTTGTCCGGAAATAACGGACGCAACACGCGGTCAACCAGGCGTGATGTAAGGACTTCGTAGTCAGAAGCCTTTCCTTCTCTTTTTGTGAAACCTCCGGGGAAACGGCCAAATGAGGAGTACTTTTCTTTGTATTCAACTTGCAGCGGCATAAAGTCAACACCGGGATTTGCATCTTTTGCGGCACAAACAGTAGCCAGCAACACTGTGTTGCCCATACGAACGGTAACCGCACCGTCCGCCTGTTTTGCCAACTTCCCGGTCTCGATGGTGATGGTTCTTCCATCAGCCAACTCGATCGTCTTGTTAATTGGATTAAGCATAATCTTCTTTCTTATTTTTCTATCTGTAAAAATTGGTGCAAATGTAATGAAAGTTTACCTGTAAACACATGAAAATGAAAATAAAAAACATCAGAAAAGCCCTTTTTTATAAAAATAAAAGGAAGATTTTGAGAATAATAGTGCCACAATTGTAAAATAATGTATATTTGCATCGGAATTACGAACATTGTAAAGAAGAAAGAATGAAACAAATATCTGCGCAGTTACTGCTTGTTATCGGAATATGTATGCTGTTGTTCACTGCATGTAACAATGCATCCGATTTTACAGTGAAAGGTGTGGTGTCCGGAGCTGATGGGCAGACCATGTACCTGGAGAATGTGGGTATATCGAATGTCGAAACTCTTGACTCTGTCAAACTGACGGCTGCCGGCAAATTTAAATTTAATCATAAACGTCCGGGATTTCCTGATTTTTACCGCTTGCGGTTGAATAATCAGTTGATCAATTTCGCGATCGACTCGGTTGAAACGGTTACTATCGCTGCCGATGCGGGGACATTTGCAACTTCCTATACGGTAGAAGGTTCTGAGAACTCCAAGGCGATCAAAGCAATTACGCTGGCACAGCTGGATGCAAATCAGGCGATCGGCAGATTGCGTAAGGAATACGAAGATAAGCATATAGCGGATACGACTTATCGTGCAAAGATGCTGGAAACAGCAGAGGCATATAAGGAGGTAGCCCGTAAATATATTTATTCGGCTCCGATGTCTACAGCTGCCTACTTTGCATTATTCCAGCAAATTGACGGTCTGTTGTTCTTTGACTTATATGACAGGAATGATGTGAAAGCCTATGGTGCAGTAGCGACCAGCTACGATCATTTCTATCCGGGCAGCCCGCGTTCCAAACATCTGTACAACCTGACATTGCAATCTATGAAAGTGCTTCGCGCACAACGTCCGGTGAACTTTGATGATGTGAAAACAACCGAAATAAGCTTCCTCGATATCGAATTGCCGAATCTGAAAGGGGAAGTGGTGAAGTTGTCGGGTGTGGCAGAAGGAAAACCGGTAGTGATTAACTTCACGGCTTATCAGGCAGAATGGTCGCCGGCGCTGAATATGGCATTAGGCGAGATTTATACGAAGTATCACGGACAGGGATTGGATATTTACCAGATATCTCTGGACTCTGATGCTCACTTCTGGAAAAATGCAGCTTCGAATTTGCCTTGGGTGACAGTGCGCGATCCGCAGTCGGTTTATTCGCAGATTGCCGGATTGTATAATGTGAAGCAACTCCCGGCGATTTTCATACTCGATCGCAAAGGTAACCTGGTGAAGCGTGTGGATGATCCTAAAACACTGGAAGCCGATGTGAAAGCTGTACTTTAATGTATTTTACTAGTAATCAGATTTATATGTTTTAAAGCACTTGCAAGGGTTTGTACATTCTGAAAAGATGTCTTATCTTTGCCTAGTCTAAAATAAAGAGAAAGAGGAGTTCCGGCCAGGCTATTGGTCGGGATTCTTTTTTTATATGTGGTATAAATATTAATTTAATAATCAATAATTAGGAGGATTTAGTATGGCTGTTAGTTATATGACAGAAGACGGCTACAATAAGCTTTTAGCTGAAATCAACTATTTGGAAACCGTGAAACGACCGGAGATTTCTGCCCAGATTGCTGAAGCCAGAGATAAAGGAGACTTATCTGAAAATGCAGAATACGATGCTGCAAAAGAAGCTCAGGGTATAATGGAGGCAAAGTTGTCTCAGTTGAAAGGCCTGTTGGCTAATGCGCGTCTGATCGATGAAACGCGTGTTCAAACAAACGAAGTGCAGATTTTGAATAAAGTAAAGATCAAGAACACAAAGAATAACGCTGTGATGACATATACTTTGGTTTCTGATTCGGAAGCCAATCTGAAAGAAGGTAAGATTTCTGTCAGTACTCCGATCGCTCAGGGACTGATGGGTAAGAAAGTTGGTGACGTTGTAGAAATCAAAGTGCCGTCAGGCTTGATGACTTTCGAAGTGATGGAAATTTCAATTTAATACAATAAGATATGGCAACAATATTCAGTAGAATAGTGGCTGGTGAAATACCTTGTCATAAAGTTGCGGAAGACGAAGAATTCTTTGCCTTCCTGGATATCAACCCGGTTGCAAAAGGGCATACATTGGTGATTCCGAAGAAAGAAATTGATTACATTTTTGACGTGGAAGACGCATCATTAGGGCGAATGATGGCATTTGCCAAGTGTGTGGCCCGTGCGCAGGAAGCTGCTATTCCGTGCAAGCGCGTAGGGTTGGCTGTGATGGGGTTGGAAGTACCTCACGCCCATATTCACCTGATCCCTATAACCAAGGAATCGGACATGTACTTCGGCGGTGAAAAAATGACAATAAGCCAGGAAGAATTGGCTTCAATTGCCGCCTTGATAAGAAAAGCGTACAAATAATTGGGTAAAGTCTTTTTTTATTCAAAATAATACGTATATTTGTAACCACTATTTCTGCTTAGTTTTTGAACTGCAGAAGTAGTGGTTTTTTTAAATGATTCATTAGTGGTTTTTACTCATAAATTTGTTAACCTTAGAAGAAAGGCCCCTCTGAGACAGAGCGGCCTTCTTTTTTTAAACACACATTTACTTATAAACAAAAGTCTTTAATCTCCCTATATATGTATTGAAAAATTAGAATTGTGCCATAGGTACGGACTAAGTGCCGGTAATCCCAGGTTTACAAAATAAATAATGCAGCCAATAAGAGCAAGTACCCAGATGGCCAGTAATGTCCATTTCGCAGGATTGGGCAACGGTTTTAAATTGAATAATTGTCCGAATATGGCGAAAAGCAGTGCTATTGCAGGTATTCCGATCAGTAAGATGATGCCGATACAGCCTATTACCGCTATATAAACAGGGACTCCGTTGTAAAGATCCATTCCGAAAGGAGAAAGTTGGTATAATATTCCTGCCCCTCCTCCAATCAAGGCAACTGTTATAACAAACAATATAAATACGACCAGCAGGAGAGGTGGCAGTAAAATGATACCAGCCAGGACAGCTCCAAATTTTAAGAGGAAGCCGAACACTGTGACGAACAGATCAGCTATTTTTTGAAAAAAACTCCTGGGTTTATCAGAACTTATATAGTCATTCACATTGTTTGAAACTTTTTCGAAACCGTCTGTAACCGTTTGTCCGATCGTTTCAAGCGTGACGCTTTTTCCCCGCATGATCAGCCGGTCGGCTGCCGTTTTTGCTAACGGCATTACCAACCAGAGTATAATGTATAATAAAGCCATCCAGTGTACGAACGGAATGAAGAGCAGCAGGATCATCGCTAATCTGACTGCTGTGGCATCCCAACCCATATAGGCAGCAATACCGGCGGCAACTCCGCCGATTACGCGGTTGTCGGGGTCGCGCATCAGTTTTTTCTTGCCGGAGATTACTTGTTCCTGATAAACACGTTTTCCCGTAGTCTCTTTTTCTTCCTCTTTTTCCTCTTCGAATATTTCTTCCGGTTTCCCCATGCGGTTGATCACCTCTTCGACATGTTCGATCGTGATCACTTCGTGACCCAGACGAACCCGTTCGCCGAAAAGCTCGGATATACGCATTTCGAAATCGTTCATAATTTCTTCAGAGCCCTCTTCTTTGCGGAAATGTATGCGCAGGTTCGAGAGATACTTATCTAATAGTTGATATGCGTCTTCGTCAATGTGGAAAACTGTTCCTCCCAAATTAACAGTAAGTGTCTTCTTCATTGTTTTGCTGTTTTAATTGTTTCTGATGTGGTTTATTGTATCATTTAGTTCCTGCCACGAGTTTTCCAGTTCTCCGAGAAACTCTTCTCCCGTCGGAGTGAGTTGGTAATATTTGCGGGGCGGACCCTGAGTCGATTCTATCCACTGATAACTTAATAGCTCACTATTCTTTAATCGTGTTAAAAGGGGATATAAGGTGCCTTCAACTACAATCAATTTAGCCTCCTGTAACTTCTGAATAATGTCAGAGGTGTAAGCCGGCTCTTTCTTGAGAAGCAGGAGGATACAATACTCCAGTGTCCCTTTTCTCATTTGTGATTTTACGTTCTCTGCATTCATATTTTATAGTTTTATGATGCAAATATATGTATTGCCTATGTACTATGCAATACATACTACTATATTTATTCTATTTTAACACGCTTTTCTCCGGATGGCCCTGATATGGAGTTTATGTTTTTGCACAAAAAGTGCGATTGTGTGTAAAAAAAGAAGGGAATCTGTTGCTATTCAGTAGGAAAGCCGTACTTTTGTTGTATCAACTCAAAAAGAAGATTTATGGTTTATTACCACTATGCTGAATTAATTCATAGGCAGGCTGAAAAATATGGCTCGCGTACAGCTTTGAAATACCGCGATCATGAAAGCGGAAAATGGTTAAAGATCTCATGGAAAGATTTCTCTGAGTGTGTAATGCTTACTGCTAAAGCGATGGCAGAGTTTGGAATAGAGGTACAGGAGAAAATCGGTATCTATTCTCAGAACATGCCTCAATGTTTGTTTACTGATTTCGGGGCTTATGGAAACCGGGTGATCTCTATCCCGATGTATGCCACCAACTCTCCGGCCCAGATAGAATATATTATTAATGATGCGGATATACATACCTTGTTTGTGGGCGAACAATTGCAGTATAATAATGCATTTAAAGTTCAGAAGGAATCGACCGTATTGAAGCGTTTGGTGGTATTTGACTCAGCCGTTAAATTGAATCCGGAAGATAAAACTTCTATTTATTTTGAAGATTTCCTGCGTTTGGGAGATACTGCTCATGCGGAGACAACCGTAAAGATCCGTACCAATGAGGCTACGGCCGATGATATAGCAACGATCATGTATACATCCGGTACGACCGGCGAGTCGAAAGGTGTTATCCTCCATCATTTTAATTATCTGGAAGCGATGCGCATCCATGATATTCGTTTGCCGATGGTGAACGATAAAGATACATCCATGTGTTTTCTTCCTTTGACTCATATTTTCGAGAAGGCCTGGACGTATTACTGTCTGCATAAAGGGGTGAAGATCGCTATAAACCAGGATCCGAAGATGATCCAGAAAACGTTGCCGGAAGTTCATCCTACGCTGATGTGTAATGTTCCCCGTTTCTGGGAAAAAGTATATGTGGGAGTTCATGAGAAGATCAATTCTTCTGCTCCTTTTATGAAAAAGATCTTTTTGGATGCGATAGAGACCGGTCGTTCATATAATCTGGAATATAAGAATAAAGGTTTAAAGGCTCCTTTCTGCCTGAAGTCCAAATTTAAATTCTATGATAAGACTGTCTTTACCTTGCTGAAGAAAGTTCTGGGTATTGAGCGGGGACGTTTATTCCCTGTTGCCGGGGCTCCGCTGTCTGATACGGTGAACGAATTCCTGCAGTCTGTTAATATCCCTATTGTTTATGGTTATGGATTGAGTGAAACTACGGCTACTGTGTGTTTCTATCCGGAAATAGGCTTCCAGTTTGGTTCGATCGGTGAGATTATGCCGGGGGTTGAAGTAAAAATAGATGAAAGTAACGGGGAGATCCTGGTGAAAGGAAAAACGGTTACCACCGGATATTATAATAAACCGGAAGAAAACTCCCGTTCGTTTACGGAAGACGGCTTTTTCCGTACCGGGGATGCCGGACGTCTGGAAGGTAATGTGCTATTCTTTACTGAACGTATCAAAGACCTTTATAAAACTTCCAATGGGAAATATATTGCTCCACAGGCCATAGAAATGGAAATGAGCAGCGATAGGTATATCGAGCAGATTGCGGTTATCGGCGACCAGCGTAAGTTTGTCAGTGCTTTGATTGTGCCGGCTTATCTCTTATTGGAAGAGTATGCAGAGAAGAAAGGTATAACGTATGGTAGCCGTGAAGAGTTGGTTGCCCATAACGAGATTATCCGTCTGATAGAGTCGCATATTGAGGAACATCAGAAGAACCTGGCTTCTTATGAAAAGATCAAGCGGTTTACTTTGCTTCCCCAACCGTTTACGATGGAAGGAAGGGAACTGACCGATACGTTGAAATTACGTCGTCCGGTTGTCCTGCAAAAATATGCCAATGAGATTGAAGCAATGTATGCTGAGTAAACTGAAGATTAATTTCCTATCTTTGCACAAAATTTAAAAGAAGAACAAGAGTATGATAACATCAGACCAACTACAGAATGTGTTGGAGCGCGAGCTCGCGCTGAGGGGGTATCTTTGACATAGATGGTAAGGCCATCCAGTTAGAAGAAGAAGAACTGCGTACACAGGATCCCGGTTTCTGGGAAGATGCCAAACGGGCGGAAGCTCAGATGAAAAAAGTAAGGGAGCTGAAAAAGTGGATTGAACTTTACAATGAGGTTCATGATGCGGCAGAGGAGTTGCAGTTATCTTATGAATATGTAAAGGAAGAAATTATCACCGAAGCTGAAGTCGATGCCGCTTATGGCAAAGCGTTGGAACTGGTAGAGAACCTGGAATTCCGGAATATGCTTCGTGATGAAGCCGACCAGATGAGTTGTGTCCTTAAGATCAACTCCGGTGCCGGTGGTACTGAAAGCCAGGACTGGGCTTCCATGCTTATGCGTATGTATCTGCGTTATGCGGAATCCAACAATTATAAAGTATCTATCGCCAACTTGCAGGAAGGGGATGAGGCCGGTATCAAAACAGTCACGATCAATGTGGAAGGTGATTATGCATTCGGTTATCTGAAAAGCGAGAACGGCGTACATCGTCTGGTTCGTGTATCTCCTTATAATGCACAGGGAAAACGAATGACCTCTTTCGCTTCGGTCTTTGTTACTCCGTTGGTAGATGATACGATCGAGGTTAAGATTGAAACGGCAGCTATTTCGTGGGATACGTTCCGCTCAGGAGGTGCCGGTGGACAGAATGTGAACAAGGTGGAATCCGGTGTTCGTCTGCGTTACCAGTTTAAAGATCCTTATACCGGTGAGGAGGAAGAGATCTTGATCGAGAATACGGAAACGCGCGACCAGCCTAAGAACCGTGAGAACGCCATGCGTCAGTTGCGTTCTATCCTGTATGATAAGGAATTGAAACATCGTATGGCTGAGCAGGCCAAGATCGAAGCCGGTAAGAAGAAGATCGAGTGGGGATCGCAGATCCGTAGTTATGTCTTTGACGACCGTCGTGTGAAAGACCACCGTACCAACTATCAGACCTCTGATGTAAATGGTGTAATGGATGGTAAGATCGACGAATTTATCAAGGCTTATCTGATGGAGTTTGGTGGTGAGGAAACTGCTGAAAAGTAAAGTTTTTACAAGAATACTTGCAAAATCCGATTAAAAGTCGTAATATTGCACCCGATTTCAGAGTAACCCTCTGAAATACCGGTCCTATAGCTCAGTTGGTTAGAGCACCTGACTCATAATCAGGGAGTCCTTGGTTCAAGCCCAAGTGGGACCACATATATGAATCGCTTAAATGTTGAAAATAAAACGTTTAAGCGATTTTTTGTTTTTTAGTGTTTGGGTATCATCAACATCAAAGTAAGATAGTTATGAACGAGAATGTGAATACCATATTGCAGGAAATAGACATTCTTAAAGCGGAATTGTCGATATTACGTCCATTGCCTTCGGAAGCTCTTAAGAAGATTGAGGATGCTCTTGATATGGAGTATACCTATGAGAGTAACCGGATTGAAGGAAATACACTTACATTGCAGGAAACAGCTTTGGTTGTAAATGAGGGTATAACTATATCCGGTAAGTCTATGCGTGAGCATTTAGAAGCTATCAACCATGCGCAGGCCATTGATTTTATTAAAGATGTTGCCCGGCAGGATATAGATATCAGTGAACGAACGATTAAAGATATACATGCTATTGTTTTGCATGGAATCAACCGGGAGAATGCTGGTCGATATCGTACTGTTCCTGTGATGATTTCCGGTAGTATGCACATGCCACCTCAACCTTATTTGATTGAAAATCTGATGGAGGACTTTATATTGAAGTTCAAGCAAATGGAGGAAAACAAAGTTCATCCGGTAATAATTGCAGCTTACCTGCATGATGAACTTGTACGGATTCATCCGTTTATCGATGGGAACGGACGTACATGCCGTCTTTTGATGAACCTTTACCTTTTGCAGCATGGTTATATTATTGTTACCTTGAAAGGGGATAATGAAAAGAAGTTACAATATTATAAAGCTCTGGAGAAATCGCATACAGAGCAAGAACCGGATGCTTTTTACATGTTAGTTGCCGAGGCTGAAAAAGAGGCATTGTTGCGGTATATTAAGATTGTAAAGTGAAGCATTAGAATATGTAAAAAAACCAGACACGGGAACATAGAGCCTCGTGTCTGGTTTTTTTGTTTATTTATTTGGATCCGTATAAAGTTTCATTGCATTATTCCAAGGAAGCATTTCTCCATTCCCCCACCAATAGAAATCATCCAGGTTGCAGAAGTCATTATTTCGTTTCATTTCTTCTTTTAAGAGGTTCTTATAAGCAGAAAGTTTGAAAGCGTAAGCCGGTTCCTGTGCATGGTTGACCATCTCCCAGGGATCATTTTTCAGATCGAATAGTTGCTCCGTTCTGAAGCCACCGACATTATAGACGATATATTTCCAGCCGTCCTTTACCAGGCCGCGTTGGATGCTATTGTAGGCAAGGAACAGGCAGTCTCTGTGTTTGTCGGCACCTTTCAGGACAGGAAGTAAGGATTTTCCTGTTACGGAAGGAGCCGGACGGATACCGGTCAGGTCGCACAGAGTCGGGTAGATGTCGTATAGATAACAATTGGCATCTCGTTTTGTCCCTTTTTTCTTATCCATACCGGGAGCAGAAATAACAAGAGGTACGCGTACGCTATGATCGTATAAATTTTGTTTACCCAGAAGACCATGCTGGCCGACTGCCAGGCCGTTGTCGGATGCAAAGACAAGGATCGTATTGTCCAGCTCCCCACTTTCCCGCAAGGCTTGTATGACTCTGCCTATTTGCGTATCAACCTCACTGATCATGCCGTAATAACCGGCTAGCTCTTTCTGAGTCGCTTCCTTAGTGCGGGGAACAGGAGTCAGTACTTCGTCACGTACTTTCATATCTCCGTTATCGAACGGATGCTGAGGCAGGAAGTTTATAGGCAGGTTTAGCGTATCCGCTTTATATCCGTGAGCATAATCGGGATGTTGCATCCGGGGATCGTGCGGGGAAGTGAAGGATACGAAGGCAAAGAACGGATTTTTTTCTTTTTTACGGCTTTTCAGGAAGTCGACGGCAGCATCTGCAAACATTTCGGAAGAAAACTTTTCTCCTATAAAGGGTTTCTCACTGTAGTTTCCGCTCGGATCATAGTGATGCAGATGGGGAGATACATGCCCGTTTGTCTCATAGGTATGCATTCCTCCGAAGAAAATATTTTCGCCGGTGCTGAATGAACGGGTAAAGGATTTATAGTCGGAATGCCATTTCCCGGTTGCAAAAGTAGTATATCCGTTTTGTCTGAATAACTCCGGCATAGTAACATGTTGTTCCGGTATCTGGGCACCATCCTGAATGACCTGATAAACACCTCGTCCTGTCATAATCATAGCCCGACTCGGCATCGACAGGGCACCTCCCAGGGAACCGTTCGTGTAAGTACGGGTGAATGATACTCCGTTATCGACGATCCGGTCGATGTTGGGTGAATAAACCTGATCGCATCCATAAGCATGAATGCATGTACTCTGCATGTCATCCACAAGGATGAACAGGACATTCGGCGCTTTCTTTTTAGATTGTCCGAAACATGCGGTAGATAAAGCCAGTGCGCAGACTGGAATTAAAATCTTTCTCATATAGATAGTGTTTTTTAGGTATCATTTATTTCGGATGTAAATATAAAGAAAATAGAAAGATGATATGGTGGAGAAAAAGTCTTTTGTGAAAATGTAGATTATAAGCTTGTATGAGCTATATGAGAAAGGGAATCGTTTTTACAAAAAAGGAGGACTTTACTTCCTCCTTTTCTCTAAATTGTATTTTTATAAATTAGAAATCCATTTTTTCAATTGTTTTACCATCGGAATTTCAAAGTAAAACATCCAGTCACTATTATTTGTCCTTGCCGAAAGATGTTTATTAGAATCAACCTCCTCTATATAGCCGTCTGCTACGGATAGGAAGCGTATTTCAGAATAAACATTTTCAAATTGACTTCTCATTACATTGAAATAATTGCATAAATTGCTTATTTCGGAAAGAGCCAGCTCTTTTTGTACAGAAGTACTTGCTAAATCATATTTATGAAGAGCAATTATAACTTTTGCAGAAAATGCGAACAAATGGGCTGTTTGTCTGTATACTTGAAGTGTATATCTGTTTCTTAAAGCAACTTTTTCCCCGAGATTGAGGATAGAATCAATCTTTTCATATCTTTTGATTGCTGTTGTTGCATCTTCCACCCTTTTGCCGTTATTTAAACTCCATTTTCCCGGATTATTAGGATCAGGCATATCTAATAAGGTAAAAGGCGTAACACCCCATGCCGGATTTCTTCTTCCACTTGTGACCAGCGCTTCGTCAAAAAAGTCTGCTAAAGCTTTCAGATCATTTATAAATTCCGTTAATGAATCAGCCGGACAAAAGCCGAACTCTCTTTGACCATGTGCCAGGCTGAAAGATTTCCTGTCTTTGCCAGTAGGGTTCCAACTATATTCTCCCAGAGCAATAAACTCACGCCATACGGCTTCTGCATGTGGCGAACCGTCATCCCAGGTTGTAGCCAGAATCCCTGTCAAATTATTTTTTGCAGTGATACCACAGAACCCTTTTATGAAATCAGTTCTTTCAATTTCTCTGGGAAGGTAAAGACTGTTTCCGGTAGCAGCGGCTGTTGCAGCCATTACTTTCAGGCCTTTATCTTTATACCAATTTAGAAGTTTCTGATGGATAGGAGTCACGGCTTGTTCATATTTCCAACGCATATAAATACAATCTTTAGGAAATAGATTAATGGCTTCATCAAGTTTCTGGGTATTCCATTGAATATCCAATTCTTTCCCTTGAAGAGTATCGTTTTGGAGAATATCCCATAAACCTGCGTGCTTCAGAGGCATATCATCCCAAAAGATAGGAGTGCGTCCATGCTCTGTCGCATAACTACATGTTTTTTGCAACCAATCCATTTGTAATTCAAAAGGAGTCTTTCCTGTGGCTTTACATCGTTCATCAATACCGATAGACTGAACTTCATCTCCTCCTATATGAAGATATTTTCCATAGGGCATTGCTTCGATGGCATCTTGATATAAATCAAATTGGAGTTCATACGTTCTGGGATCTGCAGGACAAAAGTCTCTGTCGCTTGCCGGATCTTCCCGTAGTTCCCAATGGTGTTTCAGAATATAAGAAGCATGGCCTAAACCTTGAACAAGAGGTGAAACATCAATATTTCTATCTCGTGCATAACGACAAAGGGCTATCATTTCTTCTTTGCTGATAGCATTAGGTGCTCCTATTTCTGGGCGGCGAATATAGCGGAGTTTATCTTCCAGTTCCCAAATTACAGCATTGATCTTATATCTGGCCAACCGATCCATCGCCTTGTAATAATACTCCATCCGATTTAGATGGTGTTTTGTATCGAAGTGAATGGCTCTGTAAGCTAAGATTGGATAATCAGTGATGATCATTTCTGGAATACTGCGTTTGAAATCCCGACTATCTTCCAATAACTGCTCTAATGTCTGACAACCATAAAAAATTCCAGCTTTATCTTTGGATGTTATAGTAATACCTTTTGAACTAATATCTAATACATACCCTTCAATGGAAGAAGGAACTCCCTCTTCCGTAATTATTAATTGGACACCTTTACCTGGTTTTTCAGTTTGCGGCAAAGCATCTAATATGGGGGGAAGCACCGGAATCTTGTTATTATGGGTGGATATTAAATAAGTTAACTCTCCATAATGTAAAGCCTTTCCTCCTTTTACTTCTATTTTTTGAGGTGTAGGTATTAGTTGGAATACATTGTCAAGCTCTTTTCCATTGATATTGGATAAGAGTAATAGCATGATTGTAATTAACTGTATCTTCATTTTAATAACCTGTATTTTGTTTAAGATTCGGATTCTTATCAATACTTGACTGTGGAATAGGCAAATATCGATTGTAAGGAGCGAATTTCCGGGTTTCGATCAGAGATAAAACTCCTGGCTCGATTACGGCTTTCTTATATGGATCTGTTTCATTGTAATTTATTGTTCCCGTAATACGGTATAAATTACTATTCAGCAAGTTCTCAGCCAGCATTTTCCCTGAGGAATCTTTCCATCGGAGGATGTCTGCTTTGCGAAGGCCTTCTCCTGCCAATTCTATTGTTCTTTCTCTTCTGATCAGTTCTCGAAGTGTTTCTTTAGTTCCGTACTTAGTCCGGTTTACAGTCGGCATGTTTACTCGGGCACGGATTTTGTCCAGTACTTTATATACATCATCAGATGGACCATTCAGTTCGTTTTCTGCTTCAGCAAAGGAAAGTAAAACTTCCGCATAGCGGAATACGATTGGGCAAGCACCTGTGTCCCATATATTGCTATATTGATCCATTGGTGCCAGATACTTAGACCATGAAAGAGCCGTTTTAGATGCATTATCTAATCCTTCAGGATAATTGTCATTGCTGATGCCATTAATTTCTTTGTCTAAAGTATTAAGAACTACAGCATCTTTTCCTTGCGCCTGCCACATTTGTCCAGGGAACAAAATTGTCATTTCCATTCTAGGATCTCTATCTTTGAAGGGATATTTAGGGTCGTATATATCTGATTCCTCTTTTGTCGATCCATCCTTCATTTCATACATATCTACTAAATTCTGGGTTGGAACGATAGACGACCATCCTCCATCTGCGTTGTTATACATTTGTCCGATAACTCCTAATCCTTGGAGGTTTTCGAGATATTGCACAGACAAGATTATTTCATTCGAACTTTTCCCTTTTAATGTGAATAGCTCTGCATAGTTAGGATGCAGATCATATTTTTTCATGTCTATAATTGCCTGAGCAGCATCTTTAGCACGTTGATAATCTCCCCAGTAGAGAGCAGATCTCATTTTGATCGCCAAGCCGGTAGCTTTAGCCACTCTCCCCGATTCAGATGGTGTTTCTTTCAGGTCTGGGATCAAAGCATCCAATTCATCATAAATATATTTTTTTACTTCTTCTTCCGTATTGCGGGGAACTTTTGCTTCTTCTGCAGTAATATAGGATGCTATAATGGGAACACCGCCATACCAGAAGTTCATTTCAAAATACTTATAGGCCCGTATTGCTCTTATCTGGGAAATCAAGTCTTTTTTTTCCGCATCGTCAGTAAATGATATATTTTCTATGTTTTCCAGGAAATCATTACAACGACGAATTGTTGTGAAATCGTAGAAACTGGCACCAGTATTGGAAGCACTGAGCTTTCCATTTCCGTGTACAGTCCATTTTTCCCAGGGAAAATTATTGTAACCAATATCGGAAGCGCAGTCCTGATAGAGAATTGTGTATCCGTCAAGCCATTTATTGTAACAACCGACAGCAAAACTTCTGGCATCAGTTTCACTTTTCCAGGTAGTAGCTGGAGATAATGCATCATAAGGTGCAGTATCGAGAAAATCAGAACAGGATGTAGTAGATACAACAATGGTAGAACTGATTAATATATATGATAATAAATGTTTCATGATGTATAATTTATAGTTATGTAATTTAGAATGTTAAATTAACACCGATAGAATGAGTTTGTACCAGTGGATAATGTGATCCGCGTCCCTCCGGAGCTTCTGGATCTACATTGATCATTAAATTATCGATTGTAAAAAGATTTTCACCGGAATAATATATTCTCAAGTTGGATAATCCTGATGGTTTTATCCATTCAGATGGAAATGTATAACCTAGCTGAATACTTTTCATTCTGAGGAAGTTTGCATTTTGTATCCAAAATGTAGAGACTGTATTCATAGAGCTACTGGGTGAATTTACTGCAACCCGGGGCATTTTTCCATCAGGGTTTTCTGTAGACCAGGCATCCAACCATGCTGTAGACGGATGAGTGGTATCTCCGGAAAATTCACCATACATTTGTGTGTTGAAGAAGCGGGAAACTCCGGCAGCTCCTGTAAATATGGCAGAAAGGTCAAACCCTCTCCATCCTGCATTAATATTTAAACCATAGGTGAATTTGGGGTCTTTACTACCGCAAATAACGCGATCTTCTGAGGTCATTTTTCCGTCTCCGTTTGTGTCTGAGTATATAATATCTCCAGCTTTGAAGTCTGATGTAAACGGATAACCCTCTTTCCCTTTGTATTTATCCATATATGCTTGTGCTTCTGCATCTGACTGGAAAAATCCAACAGCCTTGTATGCATAGTATGAATTAATCGGTGAACCTATTTGTTTAATATCATTTCCGTCGATCATACGTTGTACGCCTCCCAAATTCATGATTTCATTCCGGTTATACGTAAAATTACCGTTGACAGACAGGCTCCAGTCTTTCCATCTGTTATTGTATCCAAGTGCAATTTCAAGACCACGGTTAACCATTGCTCCTACATTATCTTTATATGCACCTAGTGCAAATTCAGAGGGAACAGGAACATCCATGATGATATCTGTCGTTTTGCGGTCGTAATAATCCATAGAGAAATTTATTTTATTCATTAAGGTCATGTCAAGACCAATGCCCCATGTACGTGCCTTTTCCCAGGATATACTTGCAAGTCTGTAGTTTTCCTGATAATATCCTGTTGATAAATTGTTATTGAACGGGTAATTTGCCCCAATAGAATAGGTATTCATCCATGGATAATAATCATTTAGTGCATCCTGATTTCCTAGAAATCCCCATGAACCCCTTATTTTCAGGTTGTTCATCCATTCATTCGCGTTTTCCATAAAATCTTCCTCGCTTAGGCGCCAGGCAGCTGATAGAGAAGGAAAATATCCCCAACGATTATCCGGGCTGAAGCGGGAAGAAGCATCAGCTCTGATGTTTGCTTCGAATAAGTATTTACTGTCGTAATCATAGTTGATACGTCCAAAATAGGATAACATGGCTAACTCCCGTGTAAAACCACCATTGGTTTGTGTAGAGGCTGTACCGGCATTCATATCTGTAAGGTCGTTGTTTGGAAAACCTTTACGGAACATTGTGTTCTCATAATAATTATATTTCTCCAAATGATAACCTAGTAATACTTTTAATCCATGTAGGTTGAGTCTTTTATCATAATTCAATAGCACATCCAGATTGGAGCGATTCCAGTTATAAACAGTTTCTGTTAATTCGTTCGGACCGTGATATTTAATCGGGCTATACTGTATATCTTTTACAAACGATTTGTAGTGCTGGTTATTTGTAATATATGCTCCCTGTACAGAGGTCTTAAGCCCCTCAATTATTTGATAATCTACAGCTACAGTTCCGGAGAAATTCTGGATATTGTTGTCTACTGTTTGATCCATATCCAACCATGCTATAGGGTTTCCATCTGAAACGGTTCCATAACTGCCATCTTCGTTTTTGTATGGGATCCAAGGAGCTACAATGTTCACTTCACGAATCAGTAAATCCGAATTACCAGGGATAAGACAACTATTTGGATCAGAATATGTGTTGTTAAAATAAGCCATATTCATTCGGACATTTAATTTTTCTGAAAGTTTTATATCCAGATTTGTCCGTGCATTGAATTGGTTTCTGGAGGAGTTTCTCAGAATCCCTGATTGATTTAAATATCCTACAGATGCCAGATATCTTATATTATCGGTACCTCCACTAACGTTTACATTGTGCTGATGTTGCACCCCAGTCCTGAATGCCAGATCTTGCCAGTCCGTGTTAGGATATTTGTAAGGATCTGAGCCGTCTCTGAATTTCTGTATTTCTTTTTCATCGAAACGGGGGTTTTTTCCTTCTGCCGTTAATGCCTGGTTGTATAATGTTGCATAATCAGCCGAAGAAAGAAGATCGATCATTGCGGTAGGGTTCTGGATCCCAACATATCCATTATAAGATATTTGAGGTTTACCGGTTTTTCCTCGTTTAGTAGTGATCAATATAACACCGTTCGATGCTTTGGAACCGTAAATTGCAGCAGAAGAAGCATCTTTTAAAACAGTGATGCTTTCAATGTCATTCGGATCTATGGAGTTCATAGAGCCACTTTCTATTCCGTCAATAAGAACATAAGGGTCTGAAGAATTTAATGTCCCTACACCACGTATGCGGATTGAACCGTTATCTTGTCCCGGACGTCCTTCCGATGTCGTAACAGTTACACCGGGCATTAATCCTTGAATGCCGGATGAGATGTTTGTGATTGGGCGATTGCTCAGTTCTTTACTATCTAATTGGGCTACAGCTCCGGATAGATTCGCTTTCTGTTGAACACCATATCCAACAACGATAACTTCATCTAATGCTAATTGATCTTCAGACAGTTTAATTGTAAAATTCGTTTTGTTGCTGACAGAGATAGTCTGAGACTCATAACCTAAGTAAGAAACCACTAACAGATCGTTTGGGGAGACTTCCAGAAAGAATTTACCATCGATATTTGTAGTTGTACCGATGTTTGTTCCCTTAATGATGATGTTAGCACCAATAATCGTCTCTCCGTTGGAATCGGTAACAACTCCGGTTATTTTTTTCTTTTGTGTCGTTACGGGAGTCGATCCGTCCGATTCCTTCTCGAAAAGATAGATCTTGTTGTTTTTGATTTCATAATTTAAATTAGTATCTGCTATAAGTTTTTCCAATACCAGATTAACATCTGCATTTTCAACTTTAATACTAACTTTTCTGTCCAGATTTACAATCTGTTTGCTATATGCTATACTAAGTCCTGTTTGCTTGGAAATGGAAGATAGTACTTTTTCTACCTTTGCATTATTAAAGGAAATAGACACTTTTTGAGCAGAAGCCTTTACTGTGAAAGTTAACAAAGAAATAACCAGAAAAAAGAATGTCAGTTTCATTGCATTCGGAATTTTCTCAATTAATATTAAAAGGTACCTAGATATGAGGCACAAATAGTTTTTTTTCATACTTTTGAAATGAATTAATGTATTAGAAATTGAACTAAATTTCAGTACTGCGAATAACCGGGAATGTGGGGACATTTCCGGTTGTTTTTTGAGCTTGTTAGGTTGTGTTGTTCATACAGTCTTTATTTTAAAAGGTTAAACAAAATAGTCTTATCTCGATTTCCTCTGATAAGAATGAGTCTTACCAGTGCTTTGTATAATAGACACATGATAAGAGAAAAAGTATGAGTCAGAAATGTAAAATGTCTTATTTTTTTCTCTTTATTTTAATAATTCCTTCTTCCTCTGTAAATTGTATCGGCGTTATTTTCTCAAGATCTTTAAGTATTATCTGAAGTTCCTGATTGGTCGAAGTCAATGTATAGTTGTAATATAGAGCAGAAGAATCCACAACAGTGAACTCTACATTATACCAGCGTGACAGAGTTTCTATGACTTCTGATAGAGGAGTATTATTGAATATGATCTGATTCTGTTTCCAGGCAGAGTTCTGTTCTATGTTTTCGGGTCTGGATATTTTACATAAGCCTGTTTTACGATTATATGTTGCTTTATCCCCCGGTTTTAGATGACCAAGTGGACGAGTATTGTTAGCTAGTGCTACTTTCCCAGTTTCCAGTGAAACAAAAATATTCGGATCTGTAATATATGCTTTTACATCAAATGTTGTACCTAATACTTTTACACTGACATCTTTCAGATCTACAATAAATGGGCGATCTTTGTTTGGAGACACTTCAAAAAACGCTTCTCCCTCCAATTCGACTTTGCGTTCGGAGAAACCGAATTTCCGCGGGTATTTGATGCGTGTCTCGGCATTGAGCATGGCTCTGGAGCCGTCCTGGAAGATCAGTTGCATACGTTCGCCTTTGGGTACATATATTTCTTCATAACCGGAGTCGGCAAAAAGATCGATACGTTTATCTATATACCAGAACTGGCCGAGAAGGAAGATAAAAGGGATTAGAATGGCGGCTGCACGGAAAAGCATTCGTTTTCTTTTTTGCAGATGGATTCTTTTCATGATGTACTGATACATTTCATCAGAAGGAATAGTCCGTTCTGCATATAGTTCTTCATTACCTGGCTGAATTGTATCAATATCTTCATCCATTAACGAAGACAGATAGTTTGCACCTTCAGGAGTGGAGAACCAACGAATTACCTGACGGGCTTCTTCCGGGGTAGCCGTATTACTGAGAGTTCTGTCGATGATATGTTTATCCGGTGCTTTCATTTTTATTTTTGTTTTCTTAATTGACACATAACTGAGCTGATAGTATGAGTGTTTGTTACTCTTTTTCTCTTTTCAGAGGAAAAGGGAGGAAAGTAACAGGATTAACAATTTATCGAAATGCTCACGAAGCAGCTTGATAGCCTGCGAGTAATGGGTTTTGACAGTTGGTATGGATATCTGCATTTTCTCTGCAATTTCCAGATTTGATAAGTTGTCTCTTAACTTGTACAGACAGACTGCCTTTTTTTGCTCCGGAAGATCGTTGATGGCTCGGTATAATTGCTCGGTCATTTCTTTTTCTTCCAGTTTCGATAATATTTCATTTTCATATTCGATCGCTTCCTGTGCCAGTTCATAATTCTTTTCCAGAGCCGTGTAATTATTTCGGATCTCATTTAGCAGATGATTTTTCAACATAGTATACAGATAATTTCTCAGGTTGATACTTATACTGAAGAGTGTGCGCGACTCCCATAGTTTCAGAAATATCTGCTGAACAGCGTCTTTAGCACTGTCATTGTCTTTTAAGTACTTATATGCCACCACAAAGAGAAGTTTGTGATAGCGTTCATAAATTGCAGTAAAAGCCCTCTCATTTCCTTTTTGCAAAAGAATAAGTAATTCGTCATCGGTTTGCCCGGATATGGAGAGGAACCGCTTGTGCATATAATAGTATCTCTTTTAGATTTTGTGCAAATATAGCTTTAATATGAAACTTTCCAATCCCCGAACTCCAAACTTAACTGTTCCCAGCGCTCTTTTCTTTCCTCTTCATCCCTTTCTTCCTGGGGATTTGAAACTGAAAGGCCGATCAGGCGGATGGGGTGGGTGGCGTAATCGACTTCCTTTAGCAATTGTTTGGCGAGGGGAAGAATATCGTTCAGGGTGGTCAGTTCACGGGGCTGTGTGATACTTTTGGTTTTGAGGGTGAAATCGTGGAATTTGATCTTTAATGTCAGGGTATTTCCTTTGAAACCCGTTCGCTGGAGACGACCGATCAGTTCGGTGGCCGCATGATAAAGCTCGATGATAACGGACGACTGGCGGGAGATATCTTTCTCCAGCGTATGCTCACAACCGACGGATTTGCGGATACGGACAGCTTCGACCGGGCGCAGGTCTATCCCTCGGGCACACTCATAATACAAGATACCTGCTTTCCCGAACTGGCGGGTCAGCATATCCAGAGAACATTCTCTCAACTGAACGCCGTTGTGGATGCCTAGCGTATGCATCTTTTTGGCGGTGACAGGGCCGACTCCCCAGAAAGACTCGATCGGTAAACGGCCGATGAAATCGAGTGCCTGGTCGGGATGGATAGTACATAGGCCGTCCGGCTTGCGGTAGTCAGAGGCTATTTTGGCAAGGAATTTATTGTAGGAGATACCGGCTGAGGCAACCAGGTTTAACTCCTGGCGGATACGTTGTTTGATCTCTTTGGCGATATCGACGGCCAGCGGGATCTGTTTCTTATTGACGGTGACATCCAGAAAGGCTTCATCCAGGGAGAGAGGTTCTATGATATCCGTATAATCATGGAATATTTCGTGTATCCGGTTAGAAACCTCTTTGTAGACACTCATCCTTCCGGGAACGAAGATCAGATGCGGACATAACCTCTTGGCTTTCTGCGACGACATCGCAGAACGTACACCGAACTTGCGTGCTTCGTAACTGGCAGCGGCAACCACACCGCGTTCTTCCGAATAACCGACAGCCAAAGGCTTTCCGCGCAGCTCCGGATTATCCCGTTGCTCGACCGATGCATAGAATGCATCCATATCTATATGTATGATTTTACGTTCCGTCTGAACCTCCTTTTCCTAAACAAAGATAAGAAAAAAGGGGGATTCATAATGCTCAGTTCTTGACAAGTTTTGAATGTAGTGTCGTTGTCTTGAAGGCTGTAAGCCTGACCTCAAAATTGGCTCAGGGTTTTAATCCTGGATATTGATAATCAACTAATCTGCTTTTAAGCCCTGTAAGGGCGACACAAGAGGTGCGCATTTTCTTGTAACGTCCTTACAGGACTTAAAATATACTTAACTTACTTATACCCAAGCTTAAAACCTTGGGCTAGCTTTGCACGCCCTTACAGGGCTACTTCGTCGCTATCAGGTTCAAAACTTTCTAATTTCGAGCCCCAATTTAACAGGATTCAGCTTGTAATTCCATTATAGCCTCCATCGCCTGCCCGGCTTTCTCCTTCTGAACAAATATATGGTCGTGATAATAAGCCGCAACAACATTAGCACTGATATCTTTTGATGCTAGTTTTGTGGCTATGGCAGCGGTTAATCCCACGGCATTAAGACTTGAATGAACTGTGAGTGATATTAATTTATAGACAGTATCAAAACGGATACCGTTCGATAACGCATCATCTGT